>Ga0209607_1001173_pt1 | contig 22121 bp, 17 predicted proteins | sample AD_UKC117_MetaG_FD_184413 | JGI IMG/M metagenome (GOLD analysis project Ga0209607, IMG submission 184413) | Active sludge microbial communities of municipal wastewater-treating anaerobic digesters from Hong Kong - AD_UKC117_MetaG (SPAdes)... | ecosystem: Engineered > Bioreactor > Anaerobic >... | reverse complement strand
GTCTGCGAGGATTCCTCCTCCTGCTCCTGCAAATAGGTGTAAGGTATACAGTTCCATGTCATTAGTATTCCTCAGTTCAAGAGCCTTGGCATCAATACGCTTCTCCATTGTCCACACTCAACGATCAGTGCTCTAGTCGCTTCGTTCTCAACGAATTTAATATCATCATTTTTTTCAGGACATGACCGCATCATGTTAATAAGATAATCAAGTCCGAATGCCTTGCTTAACTCTGCTTTTGCTGAAACAAAAGATAGCTGTGCTTCAAATCTTGAATCACCTGATTTGTTCATTGTAGACAATGACAGGCATCCGTCTTTCTCTGATAGCAGAATGCTTGGGTCAGTATCTGTCTTTACTGCGTGAAGCGCTGTCTCTAGTGACTTCTGTATATCCTTAACGGATGCAGTGAACATCTCAATTCTGCCTCCAGAAGAAAATAGCTTTGACTCATATTCAGGGATCTTCGCGTCAATAAGTTTAGTGACAAAAGTGACTTCTATTTCTTCGTTTCTTTTAAATGAAAACGACGCAATTTTTTCAGAAGTAGAAACAAATACGATATCTCCGATTCCGCTTATTGATTGAGAAACAATTTTTGATGAATCGATTGGGATGATAACTTGTAAAAACAATTCATCTTCAACAATTCCCTGGATTGTATATTCGTTGAAGAGCTTTGCATCAGATCCGGCAAGAACTACATTTCCGTTTTTTACAGAGAACCATACGCCTGCGAACATTTCTCTTGCGCTGTTTGGTTTGTCGCATCCTTTTTCTACTGAGGAGATCGCTTCGCTCAATTTATCTGAATCTACAGCAAACTGAATAGATCCATTAGTGGAAGGTTGCTCCATGATCGGGAAGTCCTCTCCATTTTGTGATCTAATTGAGAATTTCCCATTTTTGCTTTTTACGATTAGCTCACTATTTTTGTGAGACAGTTCAATTTCTGTGTCCGATACAGAAACCACACCAAGGAGTTTTGCTGCATTTACCGCGATCGGACTGCTGGAAACTGAGTCGATGTTTGTTTTTACTCTGCAAAACCTAGACAAGTCAGTTCCGCTTAATTGCATCTTTCCGTTAACGTCTTCAATAAGAACGCATTCAAGAATCGGCATAGATACTTTTGGCGTTACTGTTTTCGACACAATAGAAAGCGCTTCTATTAGTTCTTTTTTGTTAACTTTCGTAATCATTTAGTTTTTATTGTTTTAACACACATTGACAAACGGTTGACTGATTGTCAAATAAAATACCTTAATAATGCAAATCTTGACTAAACGCATGATTATGTGCATGATACAAACTGATGCAAAAAGATAACTCTCCAAAAAAGACAACAAACACACGAAAAAAACAGCCGATGAAGCAGGCAATGGATACTCCTGCGTTTGATAACCATGTGCCTAACTTCGCAGACACGGGAGATATGCGTGAATTCATGCGTGATCTAGTTGCTCAAACCAGCAAGAAAAGAAAGCTGCTAGGAGATGGATCTAATGGGTCATCAGATATTGACTACTCAGACCTTGCTTCATGCGTAAAGATAGGCGTTGGGAAAGGCATGTCTGTAAAGGTTCCGGTTACAAAAACAGGGATGGATCTTCGCAGATATATTCCTGCCGTTGCGCTGCATGATATTGTGGAGAAATCAATTATGCTTTACTACAGAAACACGATCCGTAACGGAAAAGAGCCAGACCTTACTAAGCTAAAGGAGTATGTGTCTCTGTTGGAAAAAACATCAAAGATGGTAGAGGAAATTTCATCAAGCGCAGAAAAACAAAAGAACGCTTCGCAACAAAGAAAGCAATCAGGCAAGTCTCCGAAAAAGAACAGCAGGGTCTTTGATAATGTCTTCAGCGATATAGACGAGGTCGAGGGGATAATCGACGTAGAAGATGGAGAGGATATTGACGAAGAGGCACTGATGAAAAGCCTTAGCAACGTCAGAGTAAAAACATCAAATGTTCCAGGATCTAAATGAAGACACTTTCACACGACGATTTGAATCTCGTAAATGAGACGGTAAAAGAAAAAGGCGACGCTGATTACATAGAGGGAGCCAATATGCTCCTAAGAATGCTTGGGCAGAAGACAGTATTAAAGGGGTCGTCCAGGGTAGATATGGCGAAGAAAATTCTTGAACAGACCGTGTATTCAATGCTCATGAAGCGCGACATGTTGAGCGCTGCTGTTCTCATGTTCGGATACGATTTTATTGATGTAAGACCAGAACACGTTAAAAAGATTTTTGAGCTATGTGAGACAGAGAGAAAACTCTCTATCTTTGGATCTTCATCCCAGGGAAAAACGCACTGTATGATGGTGTGGCTTTTGTGTGATTATCTTTCTGATCCAATGTATACGTGCGTTAAGGTGGCGTCTATGCAGGAAACGCACTTGAAGCAGAATTTGTTCTCCTCAATCATTGACGCGATTGATACATGCGTAATCGATCTTAAGCTTTATACATCAATCTCCGCGATGAAGATCTGCCCAAATGGTCTTGATACGCAGAATATAGGAATCCTTGGAACCACTTTCCCACAAGAAAGGGGTGCATCATCAGGGAGACTTAGAGGTATTAAGCCGGTAAAGCGAAGGGGGCCTGCTCATCCATTGTTTGGGAAGTTTGGTAGAGTGCGAGCATTGCTCGATGAGGCGAGCTCTATCCCGTCTGGTGTCCGTGGTGACTTTGGTTCGTTTATGGGATCTGCTGACGGAGCGCATACTGTGAAGCTGATGATCTCATTTAATCCAACTGACCAAGCACATTGGACAGCGCAGGTATCTGCGCCAACAGGCGGGCTACAAGTTCTTGATATTGACAAGGATCATGAATGGGAAAGCGCCCAGGGCTTTCATTGCTATAGACTCGATGCGCTACAAAGCCCGAACGTTCAAGCAAGAAAGAACATTGTTGGCGGATGTATGACATGGGAAACGTTCCAGGATCTGATGAATGAGGGTGATAGCTCTTCTCAGTATGTCATATATGGGCGAGGGTTCTGGCCAATGAAAGGAAATTTCTCGAATGTTATTCCTATGGATTTTCTGACAGGAAACATTGGTGAATTCATTTTTTCAGGAGAAACAAATAATGTTGCCAGTGTTGATATTGCGTTCACCGGAGACAAAGTAGTATTCACCCTTGGGCGGTGGGGATCTGCTGTAGGGTTCAGGGATGAAGATGGGATAGAGGAATTTTTCAAGCTTGATGGTAAGCCAATAAAGAAACACTGCTTACAGATAGACCAACAGTTCGAGTTGGAGTCTGATAACAGCTCCATTAAACTAGCTCAGAAAATCATATCTTTGTGCCGTGATTTAAAGGTTCGCCCGCAATGGTTAACGCTAGACAGAACATCTATCGGTAAGGGCGTATATGACAACGTTAACGCTTTCTTTGGTTCGTGCTTTGGTATTAACTGGCAGGAATCTGCTACGGAGCATAGAATCTTTTCGGAAGACGTAGACACCTGTAAGCAGCTATATTCAAACGTTTCAACAGAGATGTGGTTTGCTGCAAGAATGTGGCTTGAAAACGGGAATATCAAGTTCGCAAAAGGCGTAAAAGCAGATCCGCTATTTACCCAGTTATCCTCAAGAAGGTACAAGCCAAAGACCGCAGGTAAGATTATCGTCGAGTCAAAGCCAGACTATAAAGCTAGAACGGGAGGAAAGTCTCCTGACCACGCGGATAGCTTTGTTCAGTTGCCGCATTTATGCAGGATAGTTGGCGGTGTATTGCCGTCTCTTTCCGGTGATGAAGAAATGACCCGCGTGAATGAAGACTATGAGCTGCCAAGGAATGTTGATCTTGTTGACAGCTTGATGTTCAGCGAGGAGATTACTTCAAAAAAGAAGAAGTTCCCGTTTGATAAACCTATAAGCGTTTTCTGATATGCCCTGGAAGTTAAAAAAACCAATAATGAAGATGCCAAAGAATGGGTGGAAATACAGCGAGCATAACGTTGAGTTTTCTGGAGAAGGAATTGAAGACCTAATCATCCAGGTATCATCGTTTAGAGAAGTAAACCGATACCCTATTGGCGACCCGGAGTCCGACATTTCAGATTTTCTTAGAAAAGAAAACCCTGGGATGTTTTTCTTTGAAGACGAAAAGCAATCTTCTGTTGAAGAGACCAACCCGATTGAACTCAAAATAAGAGAATGGGTAGAAGAAATAAGAGACACCGGGGTCGATATAATATCAAAGACATTTGCCCTAGAGCGAATGGAGGCGTGTATTAGCTGTGATCAGTCTTTTCCAATACATAGAGATGATTTGTCGTATAAAACGGCTATATTCGCCAGCAGAGGCTGCTGTAGGGGGCTTCCCGAAATAGGATGCAAGAAACATTGCTTTGATTGCTCTGTTGCTGTGTCGCTTTCGGTTGATAATCTTCCCGGTAAAAAGAAGTGCGATCGTTGGAGATCATAAAAAAAATCCCGCCCGAAGCATTTAAGCCTCGAACGGGATAGGAGATGATATGTCGAATTCCTCCGATACAATCGTTGAACAATATACAGTTGTCAACGAAAAAAAATAAAATTGACTATTTGTTTCTTTCATAGAAAATGAACAACCTCACATTAACCATAAGGAGAAATACATGGAAAATTCCGTTTCTTTTGTCGTAAGTAAAAAACAGCGACCATTTGTCATGCTTGACCGAAAGATGTTGCAGACAAAGATGTCGCTCAAAGCCAGAGGACTACTGGCGTTCATGATGAGCTTCCCGGATGAATGGGAATTTAGATTCGACCACATTGTGTCGCAGCACGAAGATGGTGCTACCGCGGTAAGGACAGCAATGAAAGAACTGATTTCTCTTGGATACGTAAAAAGAGAAGTCAACAGAGCAGCAGACGGTAGAGTCTTTGGCACTAGATACATTGTTAGCGAGCACCCGCAAGGAAGCGAACAAACATTAAGCGATCAATCCACCGAGATTAAGGAAAACCGAACTTCGGGAAAACCGAACTTCGGAAAACCTGCACCCTTAATTAATAAGTACTGTACAAATAAAATAAATAATATAAAATATAATGAAAATAAGGGTCATATCTCTGAGCAGAGCTCAGTTGGAGGCGAAGAACCTGAGGCAGGGGAATTGTTCGATGGCACAGATGACCCGAAACCTTCTCAGCTAAAGAAACTAAAAGAAAAAGGAATGACGCTTACCGATAGCGGAGAAGCAATATTAGATCCAATGTTTGAAAGGATACTTCGCATTAAGCCTGAGTATGAGCGAGGATCAAAGCGTAAGCTGATTCTTGAGCGAGGCAGAGAGGAGCTTGCCGGGTGGAACAGAGTTAAGAACTCGCTGACAGAAGAAGACCTTTCGGTCGTTGAGCGATTCTATGAGCAAAAGAAAGGTGGGTTTGGTTGCTTAACGAACAGAAGAAAACACAATCCGTCTACACTGATGAACAACTGGGCGTCGCAAGTAGAGCTTGCAAACGAGTATTTTGATTCGATGAAGGTAAGTCCGATCAAGGAGCAGGAAGAGCCGACACGATGGCAGGAACGATTGACCGCGATGGCGGAAGGATTTGCTGATGAAGCAAAGCAAAAGATCGCAAGAGCAATAACACTTCCCTGGGCAAAGGTTCCGGAAAACATTAGAAGCCTCCTTGAAGAGTGATGGATAAGCAATTTTTATACTCACGAGAAGCAGAGAACGTTGTGCTTGCGTCATGTGCAATGGATAGTGCAATTCTTTCCGATTCTGTGTCTTTAGGGATGAATGACGCATGGTTTACCTCAACCTGCGCAAAAGCGACGTGTAGGGGCCTTGTGGGGCTTTATAAGCAGTCTTCTGTAGTAGACGAGGTAATCCTTATCGACTATATGCAGAAAACATTTAACGGGAAGATGTCTCTGATGGATGAAGCCGGCGGCGTTTCTGAGGTGTTAGCTATCCTTGGATGCGTAGAAACATCACTTACGTTCAGGAAGCACTTGGATATTGTCATTGCGAAATACAAAACAAGAACGTTGTACGAGGCGATAGAGTCCATAAACTTGGATATCTCTGACGGAAAGTCATATGAGGATGTATCACACCGAATTCAGTCTACGATCATAAACCTGGAGGATCGAAAGAAAAAATCTGGAAGCGTTTCGGACGTGGTATCCGCTGCATTCAATCAGATGGAGCGCGCCAGGAAAAAGGAGATTACTTCATCAGGGCTATTGGTAGGCATTAGCTCTTTTGATAAAAAGCTAGATGGATTTAAGCCACAAGATCTAGTTGTTATTGCAGCTAGACCTTCAATGGGAAAGACTTCGTTGATGCTTCGTTTCATACAAGAGCAGATGGAATCGGGATCTAATGGCATTATGTTTTCGCTAGAAATGTCATCAGAACAACTTGCATCTAGGCTGATTTGCATGAAGAGCTTTGTGAACTACAGGAGGTATATCGACGGGTTTGTGTCTGAAAGCCAATACAAAAACGTCCTTGAGTCTGTTAAGTTCTTCAAAGAAAAAGGGAATATCGTGATAGACGACGAGGCTCCGCTTACGCTTTCTCAGATATGCGCGCGAATACGATCAGAGAAGATGAAGAGCGATATTAAGTGGGCCTGTGTTGATTATTTGCAGCTAATCTCTCCTGACAACAAGAACGCATCCCAAGAGCAGCAGGCGTCTGAAATTTCAAGATCGCTGAAACTGTTGGCGAAGGAGCTAAATATTCCGATCATTTTGTTGTCTCAGCTAAACAGAAAGGCAGAAGATAGAACTGACGGCAGGCCGAGGCTTGCAGATTTGCGATATTCCGGAGCGATCGAACAGGATTGCGATATAGCAATTCTAATTGCTGGAACAGAAAAAGACGGAAGCGGAAGATTCGTTGCTGGAGGTAGAATGATCCTGGATATAGCAAAAAATAGAAGCGGAGGAATCGGAGATGTCGATGTTATGTTTAACAGGGGATTGAGCCTCTTTCATGAATATTCGCAAGACTGTACAAACAAAGATGAAGACAACCAAGGGCTTGACTTCTAAGCGTATAAGTAAATGATTGATACACAATATGGATACCTATCATAACACAGAAAATATAGAATCATTGATCCCGAATGCTCCAGATATTTCAGAAACAGAGTTTGGTTATGAAAATAGCAGAAGAGCAATCGCGGACGATGACCAAGGCATTTCTGTGTGTGAACATATCTTTGATTCATGTAAAGACATCATCGATATAGCAGGAAAGATCAGAAAGAAATACGACGGCATTGAGCCTCCTTATAGCCCTCAACTTCTTAGCGAAGAGGGTAAGTCCTATAAGAGTAACTTCAACACAGGCTTCATGAAGACAGTGTGCGGAAAGGTGGCTCCTCGACTTTATGCGTATGTGAATAACGCAAAGTTCCTTGATGCTACAACGCTTCCGCCTACTGACCCAGCAACCGGCGAAGAGATTCCGAACTACAAGGAGAAATCAAACCGGTTGAGAGATATTTTCTCAAGAACGATTCGGCAATGGTCAAAGTGGTATATGTTTGAGGTTGGGCTTGCTGAGGAGGTATCGCTTCTTGGGCATTGCTTTGTAGCGTGGCCTGATAGGTATGATTGGAAGCCTAAGCTTTTTAGACTAGACGAAGCACAGGTTCCACACGGGACAGAGATTCTTGACGATAATGTTCCTTTCTTTGTTATTAAGGACATCTTTTATGCTCACGATTTGTTTGATAAAATAAAGAACAAGGATGCAGCCGAGCAAGCAGGGTGGAACATTGAGAATGTTGTTGACGAGATAAATCATGCCATACCGATTGATAGAGCAGATCAGGCAGACCAGGCAGACGCGCTGAAGTATGAGGATCTAAAGAGAGAGTGTGTTCCAGGGTGGTCTTATGCTATTGATGCAGCCAGCATTGAATATTATGAGCTGTTTGCTACTGAATACGACGGGCGTGTATCACATTACGTATACGCAAAGGAAAGCAAAAAACTGCTTTATTCAAGCGAAGACGAGTATCCTTCAATGAAGGACGTTGTTACTGCTTTTACTTTTGGATATGGAAACGGAAAGGTTCACGGATCACATGGCGTAGGTCATGAAATCTATGACTTGGCCGTAAAGATGGAGAAAGCGCGAAACAGCGCAATGGATAACCTGAACAACAGGGGCAAGATGGTCGTTGCGGTTCAGAGTCCAAACGAGCTAAACAAGCTTAAGCTAATCATAAATGACGATTGCATTTATGTTGCAGGCGGAACGCCGTCCGGGAATGTCGCAGCCCTTCCTAATGTTGTCGATGCGTTTATACAGCTAGACCAATACATCACAAGTATCGCTGAGCAAAAGGTAGGAGCATACATGCCTCCTCCTGCAAACACAGAAAGAACAGCAACCGAAGCATCAATCGCTGCATCAAGAGAGGATGAAACAAAGCGTGCCATTCTTGAATTCTGGTTGAAGATGATCGGAAGCATGACCGAAACAATGCGTAGGCGTATGTTTAATCCTGAGTCAGACATTCCTGATGCACAGACGGCATACCAGGAAGCGATGAAATATTGTTCAGAAAGAGAGATTGAGATATGGGCAAACATTGGATCAAATGCCAGCATCATCGAGTTTAGCGACCAAAGATCTATGCAGACAGCTCAATATCTTTCTACGAAAATAGGAAATCCATCGTATAATCAAAACAAGCTTGAAAGAACAATTACATCAATGACGGTAGGAACTGATTATGCTGATGAATTGATTATCGCTCAGGACGATCAAACCATTGGCGCAGAAGCCGCAAGGTGGCAGACTGTAGAGCTTCAATCTCTTCAGCAGGGGATGATGGTTCCTGTATCTCCGAGAGATAATGACATTGTTCATATGCAAATGCTGATGGGTCAACGAGACCAGACTGGAAACTTTACGAGCGGTGCTATTTTTGGGCTTGCGTCTCAGGGCAATCAGCAGGGGGCGATGGCGGCCTTACAGCATTTAAGCGATCACATTGCATCTGCTAAGTCAAAGAATACTCTTGGCGAGTATGAGAACGAAACCAAGGCGTTTATGGCTCAGGCTGAAAAGCAAATGCAGGCAATGGGAATAAGCAATAATCAAGCACAATAATGTCATTACATCATAAGTATTCGAGCGAAGATTTACGTAGAGCAAATGAGTTTTTGAATTCTCAAGCAGGAGTATCATTTCTTCGGTTTATTGAGGAATGTTGTGCTCCATCTGCTGACCATTCCTCTGAGCATATGTCAATCGTATCCGCTGGAAGATTCGAGCAGCACAGAGAAATCATTGATATGATTAAGCGGTATCCTCATTGCGAGGTAGACAATAACGGACAGGTAGACATAACAACTGATTTAATTAGAAAGATGTAAAAATGAGTAAAGAACCAGGACCATATAACGATTACACAATAACGTTTAAGGACGAAACAGAGAAAAGCGTTTCAGGAACAAGAGTTCATTTCGACGATTTTCTTAGAATATTCGATGACAACTATCCGACTAGCGCGATGGTTTTCATTTGTCCAAGCGATAACGTTTTATTTGTAAATATTGAACAACAATAAGGAGATACATAATCATGCCAAAAGCTATACAAGAAGACGATCTGAATAACGGAATTGGCGACCTTCTCGATAAAGCCATTGAGGAATACCAGACAAAAAATCCTTCTGAAAACGTAGAAGAAGAAGCAGAAAATGAACGCGTTGTTGTCCAGGAGCAGCAAGATGCCGAAGATGTTATAGACGAAAGTGATGATAACGAAAAAGAGCATGAGGACAATGCTGATGACGCAATAGATAGTCTTGATGATCTCATTGGAGCCGAGGCGACTAAGCAAGATGATGGAGAGCAAGAAGACGAACCCGAAGAAGAGAACTCTTCCGAGAAGACTACTGATGATGAGGGGCAACAGGAAGACTCTTCCGATGAAGATAACGAAGAGGACTTAAAAAACCCTCACTTCAAGGGTATCAAGAAGCGGATAGATAAAGCAAAGAAGTCTGCTGAAAAGAGAGTTCGCGCGGAATACGAAGAAAAGGTAAAGCAGCTTGAATCAGAATTAAGCGAGGCAAAGGCAAACAAGCAGGCTTCTAGTTTTTCTGATGACGAGAGAAAAGAGTATCTGATGCTTAAGCGCAGGTTTGATGTTCAGAATGATCCTGAGTTAAAAAAGTCTTACGATGATAAGATTTCTCTAAGAGACCGCCAGGCAAAGGAAATTTTAAAGAAGCACGCAGTTAATGACGAATATAGAAAGCGTGTTGACGAGATTGGAAGCATTTCAGAGTTTGCTGCGGCAAATCCAAAGGGTATGAAGGAGATCATTGAAAAGATTTCCGCTGTTGATTCAATCGACGGAACTGCAATTAGCTCTGCAATAGCCGAAGCCAGACTGCTGAAGGGAGAACGAGACGAAAAAGTAAAAGAGCTTTCAAGTGAAGCAGAAAAGTATTTTGCTGAAATCGAAGAAAAGAAACAGGCCGCTGAAAAGAATCGTGTAGAGTCAATCAATGCTGCGAATAAGGCATATGAGGAAACGTTCTATAAAGCGATTGATAATACCCCTACCCTGGCAAAGAAGCCTATTCCAGAGACAGCGTCTCCCGAGGAGCGTGAATACATCAAAAAGCATAATGCTTCAGTTGATGCGATGAAGCGTGTTGTTAAGGCAGGGCTTACTGTCAGCAATAGTAATGATGCTGCTAAAATCCTTTTTGCCGCAGGTAGGTCTGTCGTATTGCAGAACAGGGTTGCCGAACTGGAGAAGAAGTTAAGTGATCTTCAGTCAAAGCAAGAAGCAGTAAGAGAGTCCTCAAGGATTCATAAGAACACTATGTCTCCAGCCAGGGTGAAAACAAAGCCGATGAAGAAGACACAAGGAATGTCGTCAGAGGATTCTCTTGATGAATTGATTGCGCGAGAACAGGCAAAGCTTGGGGGGATTCGGTAATGGCTGATTTTGTAAAGACTATATCTGAGCAGGGTTATTCCTGCTTTGATATAGATAATAACAGTTTAGCTGGTGTTGAAAACACGTGTCGATTCAATGGGTCTATTGTTGACTACAACGGGAAGACGTTGATGGCGTATCGGGCTTATGATCCTGATACTAAAAACATGAATGTCTTTATATCTGAACTCGATGAAAAATATAACGTAATTTCAAATCATAAAATTGGGATTACTAAGTTCATGACGGTTGGCATATTTGAAGACCCAAGATTGTTCATTCATCGTGGCGAATTGTGGATGGTATTCATTGAATTGGACTTTTCGTTTGCGCCAAGAACAATGGTACGCTGTACAAAATTAAACGACAAGTATCAGTATTGCGGTGGTTTCTCTACTAGATTCGGGAAGAATGGAGTTCACGTAGAGAAGAACTGGATCTATTTGTCGCACAATAATTCAATGTATATGTGCTATGATTTGCAGAATCAAAAATGGCTAAAAATAGACGAATCAGGACAAAGCACTGACATTAGCGAAGAGAAGAGTATTGTATGGGAGCTCGGGCATCTTCGTTGCGGAACTCAATTTATCAAGCATACTGATAGTACGTATATCTCAGCGTATCATGGATGCACTGAGCACGCATGGATTCATCGCCGCTATTATATGGGATTTGTTGAAGTAGAAAACAAATGGCCATTCAGGATTGTTCGTCTTACAAATCCAATGATTATCGGAAGCAACGATGAAAGATGGTGTGGTTCCGGAAATGGACAATGCGTATTTCCTGCTGGCATAGTTGATCGAGGCGATGAATATCATGTAAGTGCAGGAATAAACGATACATTTAATAAGATCATCGTTTTCAACAAGGATAAGATCGAGTCTAAACTAAAGCCCGTATCGCATTTTATGGAGTCTCATGCAAAGTGCTACATTGTCGATAATCCTGTACGGGTTCAGACAATGTGTTGCATGGAAAATTTAGGTAGGTTGATAAAAGTAAGCGGAACAGAAGGTAGGCGTTATATGATTAAAACAGCAGATCCTTTTGCCATAAAGTCAATAGAGGCACTCGGCGGATCGCTTAAGAGCATTTCGCTTGAAGAACATAAGGAGATTTCAAGTAAGCTTGATAACAGGGTGTTTACGTATATTGAAAAACTCGACCCAATTTATACAAAGAAGAGGGGGCGTCCTCGTTCTATTAAAAATGTTGACTCTGATTGATTATTACGTATAACAGTTATTATCCGCATGTAATAGTCGGGCTGCGGCGACAAACTATTTCTCGTTGGTAAAGTCCATAAAACACTTTCTCAGGATTCCGAGGTCTTGAATAGGCGGGGCCGAAAGGCTCATTCCCATCAGAGCCGTGGGGCATGTAATGCCAATTCGCACGATGCGTTTTGGGCGATTTAACTATTTTTAAGAAAGTGTTTTATTATGGCTATTCCCGCAGATTGCGCACTACCTCCCGAGGCATGGAATAATATTCTTACCACGCAGACTTCTACTTATAGAGAAGATATTCAGAATGACGTTGCACGCTCTTCTGTTTATGCAAACACGATTGATGGTGGGTCTGAGGACATCTCTTACAAAGGTGGAGAAATCAAGACGATTCTACAGAACCGCTTGTCCCCTAACAGATCAAGAGTTAACCCTACGTTCGTTGATACAAGGCTTACTTGTGGATCACTTCCTGATCCCGATAAGATGGGTCAGACAGTATATACGACCAGGATGGAAAGCTTGTCTGGACGCTCTCAATCTCTTTGCGTAAGAGAAGCTGTTCATACCGTAAAGAACTCCATCAATTCAGCTATCGCCTCAATGAAGGATGATATAAGAGAGTTGTGGGACGACGATATTCGCTCTCAGTATCTCATCAGATCCGGGATGAAGTTTGTGGCAAAAACAGGACTTACCTGGAGTGAAAAGATTTCAGGCGGACGTAAACAGCTTGGCGTTTCTTTTGTTAACGTTCTTCCTGACGCCGCCATGAGTTTTCAGGCGCTACTTAAGCTTGCTCAGAGTGCTAAGGAAACCAACAAGTCTGAAATGTTCGGGTCTGGCGCAGCCGCTCACGCTCTTGTTATTGCAGGCAGAGAACAGATTGAGTACTTCAGAAACGAAGCAAAGGTAGATGGCAATATTATTGCTCAGACTACCGGTGGATATTCTGATGGCAACGATGCAATCACCAAGATGTTCTGGACTGACATGGGGCAGAGAGGAATCTTGATGAACAGTGACGAAGAGCCTCTTCGTTTCAATGTGTTTGATGCTAAAGGGATGCCCGTTCTTATTGAGCCTACTGAAGCCGTTGAGTCTGACGCCGGATACGATGCAGTTCCTCGCACAGAATGGATCAATGCAAAGTATGAGATCGGATTCATGGTCTTCAAAAACGCATTCAAGAGACTCGTGCCGAAGTCATTCATGGGCGAAGGCGCTGCGAAGTGGAAGCCTCAGTATGCTATGGGTGAACTGAATTGGCACAATGTAGTTGACAATGCATGTAACGTTAAGGGCGATACTGGGTTCTTCTGGTATGAAGTTACCCGTGCGTTCCAGGCGATTAACCCACACTCAGTAATCCCGTTTGCTTACAAGCGTTGCGAAAGCGATGATGGTCTTGTAGCATGCGCAGACACTGAACTTTCCTCTTAACAATTAAAGCTACCCTCCTGCATGTAAAACCCGTGCAGGAGGGTTTTCTTGCATATGAAGCAAGGTAGATTAGAATACTACATACTAAGAGATATACTTGACGCCCAGGGTGGACAAAACAAGTGGGCATTTGGCGATACTAAATATCGTATCTGGAGAAAGATTGTTCTGAATCAATCAGGGACATTTAGTCCGTCGAATGGAGACCTTCTTATCACATTGATAAAAAAGGCTTACTGGAATAAGTTTGGGCAGATCGATTTATTGCTTGGTGATAGTGAGCAAACTATAATTACTAAACTTTTGCTGTATTCCGGAATAAAACAGACAGGGCTATATCTATTAAACGATTTACTTGAGCTTGTTCTTCAAAATAAATTACTGTAAATATGTTAAGCAAATCAGATCTGAAAAACAGGATATATAGGACGAAAGTAAAGGAAGTCACTCTTGACGATAAGGTAGACAAGATTGACGGAATGGGGCTTTCGTCTAATGACTTTACTGATTCAGACAAGGAAAAGCTTGACGGAATTGAAACAGGCGCACAAGTAAATGCAGTTACGTCTGTTAATGGAAGAACAGGTGATGTCACAATAGAGGGGTTTACTATTGATGACCTCGACAAGAAGGTAGATAAGGTTCCTGGGAAAGAGCTGTCTAGCAATGATTATACAGATGAGGAAAAGGCAAAGCTTGCAGGAATTGAAGATGGAGCACAAGTAAATGTAGTTGCGTCTGTTAATGGATATGTTGGCGATGTAGTTTTAACAAAATCAGATGTCGGGCTTTCAGAAGTAGACAACACTGCTGACTCAACGAAGAACGTGGCATATGCTGTAGAAGCCGGAAATGCAGATACGCTAGATGCGCAACATGGTTCATATTATCTCGATCGTGTAAACCATACTGGATTGCAGGATATTTCTACGGTAAGCGGGCTCCAAGAAGCACTTGATGGTAAACTCGGAATACTTGATAAAGCGGCAGATTCAGACCTCTTAGACGGGAACGATAGCACATACTTTCAAGATGCTGCAACAGCTATAAACACGGGGAATATATCAGATCAATCTGTGCTAAGTGCATCTGCGTTAACAACAGCAAGACTGATTTCGCTGAGTGGAGATGTTACTGGGAGTGTCAGCTTCGACGGATCATCTGATGTAACTATCACGGCAACGGTTTTAGACGATTCACACAATCATATTATAAGTAATATTGACGGGTTACAGGATTCGCTTGACGGTAAGGTAGATAAGGTTCCTGGATATGGGCTATCCCAGGAAGACTACACTACAGATGAAAAGACAAAACTCGCAGGTATCGAAGATGGAGCACAAGTAAATACGGTGACCTCTGTTGCTGGAAGGACCGGAGATGTAGTTCTAACAAAATCAGATGTCGGATTAGATAATGTAGACAACACTGCTGACTCAGCGAAGAGCGTAGCATATGCAGCGGAGGCCGGAAACGCTGATACATTAGATGCACAGCATGGTTCGTATTATCTTGATCGTGTAAACCATACTGGGACGCAGGAAATTTCTACGGTAGTCGGTCTACAAGATGCACTTGACGGAAAGCTTGGTAATCTAGATAAAGCTGCTGATTCAGATCTCCTAGACGGGAATGACAGCACATATTATCAGCCGGCTAGCACGGCTATAACTACTGGAAACATTTCTTTACAGAACGTTTTAAGTGCCACTAAACTAACCACGGCAAGAACGTTTACTCTAAGTGGTGATACTAGCGGGAGCTTTAGCTTTGATGGTTCCGCTAACGTAACTATTGAGGTTACGGTTCTTGACGATTCTCATAACCACGTGATTAGTAATGTTGATGGATTGCAGACAGCTTTAGACAACAAGGCTGATTTAGTTGGTGGGAAAGTTCCCGAATCTCAACTTCCTGCGTTTAGTGACGCAATAGAGGTTTATGCAAATTTAGCTAGTTTTCCTGCGATTGGTGTTTCTAACACTATCTATGTCGCAGATGACACAGAGAAAACTTATCGGTGGGCTGGAAGCTCTTATGTAGAGATCAGCCCGACCGTAGCACTTGGTGAAACTTCTTCTACTGCTTATCGTGGTGATAGGGGCAAGATTGCATACGATCACTCTTTAGTAACTAGTGGAAACCCGCATGGAGTTACGAAAAGCGAAGTTGGCTTAGGGAACGTTGATAATACGTCTGACTTAAATAAGCCTATTTCAACCGCTACTTCTAATGCGTTGGCTCTTAAAGTTGATGTGGTTGCTGGGTATGGCTTGTCGAAAAATGATTTTACTGATGCTTTACTTAGCAAGCTAAACGGTATTGAGTCTGGGGCAACCGTAAATAGCTCAGACTCTTATTTGCTTTCGCGCTCTAACCACACTGGAACTCAAGCGATTTCTACCGTTAGTGGATTGCAGGGATCTTTAGACCTTAAATCTTCTTGTTATAGGCTTCCGAATGTTACAGTTGATAATACTTGGATATATTTAGGGGAAGTAACTATTCCTCAACACGGTTATTCCGTTCAATTTAAAATTGTCGGGAATGTAGGTTATCATGCCGTTGATGAGCAAAACGCTGAGGTTAATTTAAGATTTAAAACATCGAATAGTGATTCCAGTCAAAATGGTTTTTATGGAGACGCTCAATTTTATCGCATCGGACAAAATACTAGTTTTTGTAAAAAAGTTAGAATCGTTCAGATTTCTACAACCGTTTATCGCTTTTATATATTAACAGACGCGTATACTGGTAACGGCTCTTTTTATATAATAAACAAGGCTTATGGAACTTGGACTCATAGTGGAACCAATTACGGAACTACTGCTCCAACTGGAACATATATTGACGCAACAGAATATAAAGTATGGAGCCAGTATAATGATGGTGCGGGAAGTGGATTAGATGCAGATCTTTTAGACGCTCAACACGGAACTTACTATCTTGATCGGGTAAACCATACCGGGACGCAGGAAATCTCTACGGTAGTCGGTCTACAAGATGCACTTGATGGTAAGCTCGGAATACTTGATAAAGCGGCAGACTCAGATCTGCTTGACGGGAATGATAGCACATATTTTCAGCCGGCTAGCACGGCCATAACGACTGGAAACATTTCTTTACAGAACGTTTTAAGCGCTACTAAGCTAACCACGGCAAGAACGCTTACGTTAAGCGGCGATACCAGCGGGAGCTTTAGCTTTGATGGGTCTACGAATGTAACTATCGAAGTTACGGTTCTTGACGATTCTCATAACCACGTGATTAGTAATGTTGATGGACTGCAGACAGCTTTAGACAACAAGGCTGATTTAGTTGGTGGGAAAGTTCCCGAATCTCAACTTCCTGCGTTTAGTGACGCAATAGAGGTTTATGCAAATTTAGCTAGTTTTCCTGCAATTGGTGTTTCTAACACTATCTATGTCGCAGATGACACAGAGAAAACTTATCGGTGGACTGGAAGCTCTTATGTAGAGATCAGCCCGACCATAGCACTTGGTGAAACTTCTTCTACTGCTTATCGTGGCGATAGAGGTAAGCTAGCGTATGACCACTCTTTACTGACTAGTGGAAATCCTCACTCAGTTACAAAGAGCGAAGTTGGCTTAGGGAACGTCGATAATACGTCTGACTTAAATAAGCCAATTTCTACGGCAACATCTAATGCATTAGCTCTTAAAGTTGATGTGGTTGCTGGGTATGGCTTGTCGAAAAATGATTTTACTGATGCTTTGCTTAGTAAGCTTGACGGTATTGCAGCGGGGGCCGAAGTTAATAGTGTAAATTCGGTTGCTGGTAGAACCGGAGATGTTGTTCTAACAAAATCAGACGTTGGATTAGATAATGTAGACAACACTACTGACTCAGCGAAGAGCGTAGCATACGCAGCAGAGGCTGGAAATGCGGATAAACTAGATAATCAGCATGGCTCGTATTATCTCGATCGTGTAAACCATATTGGGACGCAGGAAATTTCTACGGTAGTCGGTCTACAAGATGCACTTGATGGAAAACTCGGAATACTTGATAAAGCGGCAGATTCAGACCTCTTAGACGGGAACGATAGCACATACTTTCAAGATGCTGCAACAGCTATAAACACGGGGAATATATCAGATCAATCTGTGCTAAGTGCATCTGTGCTAACAACAGCAAGACTGATTTCGCTGAGTGGAGATGTTACCGGGAGTGTTAGTTTTGACGGATCATCTGATGTGACTATTACTGCAACGGTGTTAGATGATTCGCACAATCATGTAATAAGCAATGTTGATGGGCTACAAGACGCACTAGACGGAAAGGTAGACAAGGTTACTGGATATGGACTATCTCAGGAAGACTACACTACAGATGAAAAGACAAAACTTGCAGGTATCGAAGATGGTGCACAGGTAAATACGGTGACCTCTGTTGCTGGAAGAACCGGAGATGTAGTTCTAACTAAAACTGATGTAGGCCTTGGTAATGTTGATAATACGTCTGACTTAAATAAGCCAATTTCTACGGCAACATCTAACGCATTAGCTCTTAAAGTTGATGTGGTTGCTGGATACGGTTTATCGAAGAATGATTTTACTGACGCACTACTTAGCAAGCTAAACGGTATTGAGTCTGGGGCCGAAGTTAATAGTGTAAATTCGGTTGCTGGTAGAACCGGAGATGTTGTTCTAACAAAATCAGATGTCGGATTAGATAATGTAGACAACACTGCTGACTCAGCGAAGAGCGTAGCATATGCAGCAGAGGCTGGAAACGCGGATACACTAGATGCGCAACACGGAACTTACTATCTTGATCGGGTAAACCATACCGGGACGCAGGAAATATCCACTATTGATGGATTACAAACCGCTCTTAATGGCAAATTAGACGCAACTGCAAACGCTGCCTCAGCAACCAAACTAGTAAATGCCCGCACTATTTCCTTAACTGGCGACGTAAGTGGTTCAACTTCGTTTGACGGCTCCGCTAACGTGTCTATTACCGCAACCGTAGCAGATGACAGCCATAATCATATTATCGCTAATGTAGACGGTTTACAGACAGCACTTGACAGCAAACTTTCTACAACTGGAACCGCAACCGACTCAGATAAGTTAGACGCCCAACATGGAACTTATTATCTTGATCGAGCTAATCATACTGGCACACAAGCAATCTCTACCGTTAGTGGATTGCAGGGATCTTTAGACCTTAAATCTTCTTGTTATAGGCTTCCGAATGTTACAGTTAATAATACTTGGATATATTTAGGGGAAGTAAATATTCCTCAAGATGGTTATTCCGTTCAATTTAAAATTGTCGGAAACAAAGGATATCATGCCGTTGATGAGCAAAACGCTGAGGTTAATTTAAGATTTAAAACATCGAATAGTGGTTCCAATCAAAATGGTTTTTATGGAGATGCTCAATTTTATCGAATTGGGCAAACTGTTAGTTTTTGCAAACAAGTTAGAATCGTTCAGATTTCTACAACCGTTTATCGCTTTTATATATTAACAGACGCGTATACTGGTAACGGCTCTTTTTATATAATAAACAAGGCTTATGGAACTTGGACTCATAGTGGAGCTAATTATGGGACAACCGCACCAACTGGGACTTATATTGATGCGACTGAGTATAAAGTATGGAGCCAGTATAATGATGGTGCGGGAAGTGGATTAGATGCTGACCTTTTAGACAACCAACACGGCACTTATTATCTCGATAGAACGAACCACACTGGCACACAGGCAATCTCTACTGTTGATGGATTACAAACCGCTCTTAATGGCAAATTAGACGCAACTGCAAACGCTGCCTCAGCAACCAAACTAGCGAATGCCCGCACTATTTCCTTAACTGGCGACGTAAGTGGTTCAACTTCGTTTGACGGCTCCGCTAACGTGTCTATTACCGCAACCGTAGCAGATGACAGCCATAATCATATTATCGCTAATATTGATGGACTACAAACCGCACTTGATGGAAAACTTGCGACCACTGGAACCGCAACCGACTCAGATAAGTTAGATGCACAGCATGGTTCATATTATCTCGATAGAACGAAACACACTGGCACACAAGCAATTTCTACCGTTAGTGGATTACAGGACTCTTTAGACCTTAAATCTTCTTGTTATAGGCTTCCGAATGTTACAGTTGATAATACTTGGATATATTTAGGGGAAGTAACTATTCCTCAAAACGGTTATTCCGTTCAATTTAAAATTGTCGGAAACAAAGGATATAACGCTGATGATACGCAAAATGCAGAAGTTAATTTAAGATTTAAAACATCAAATGGTACTTCCAATCAAAATGGTTTTTATGGAGACGCTCAATTTTATAGAATTGGGCAAAATACTAGTTTTTGTAGCACTATCAGAATTGTTCAGATCTCTTCAACGGTTTTCCGTTTTTATATGCTAACCGGCAGCCATACTGGAGTCGGAAGTTTTTATACCATTAGTAAAGGGTATGGAAATTGGACTCATAGTGGAGCTAATTATGGGACAACCGCACCAACTGGAACATATATTGACGCTACAGAATATAAAGTATGGTCAGAATATAACGACGGCGCTGGAAGTGGATTAGATGCTGATAAGTTAGACGGTGCTCAATCAGCCGTTAATCCAACCGCCTCAACCGTTCCAGTTCGTGATTCTTCTGGCGACATGTATGCTCGTTTGTTTAGAAGCACTTACGGAAATGACAGTTCAATCAACTCTTCTGCTGCTGTTTGTATGCGAGTTAATAATACGACGGACAATTATATCAGAAGTGTTTCACCTGCCGCTTATGTTACTTGGTTCAATGCTCAATCTAATACTAACGCAAAGAAGGCAAGTGGATTATCGTTCGTTGTTTCCTCTACCGCTCCTACTGTAGATGATCAAACTAAAATAACCTTCGTAACCTAATGGCAGTTAAAATAGGCACATCAGACGTCTCTGCAATATATGTTGGAACCACTCCAGTTACAGCGGTATATGTTGGCACTACTAAGATCTGGCCAGCGTATACATGTAGATCCGCTTGGTTTAATGGCGATTATATAGGCGATGATGGAGAAGGTTATCCGCGGTATAACTATTATATCCGTTACAGAAATTGTTCAAATGTTCAATCTTTATATGCTCTAATAGACTCTGTTGGTGTAGTAAACTTAAATATTCTTTGTGATGGAGACACTCCATTGCCTACGTTCTCAACCCTCTCAACTTGGGGATTTAATTAAATGATTAGCACAATAGTAACTCTTTTATGCTCTGCGTCTGGAGCCTCCTTAATGAAGGTGGTTGCTACTGGGTTTGCTGCGTTTGTTTCATCAAGAAACAAGGCAAAGGAGCTTAGTAATGAGCTTCAAATAAAAATGCTTGAGGCAACAAATAATGTAACCCTTAAGCGGGAGCAGGTAATTTTTAAAGACGGATCAAATGAATCGATCACCAGAAGAGGGCTTGCGTGGTTAATCATGGGTGTATTTTCATTTACAATGGTATGGGCAACGCTTTTCCCGGGGGTCGAGATAGTGAAACAATTTATTCCGCCGACTCCTGAGGTTCATACGCTACTATTTGGGCTAATAAGATGGGGAGGTAATAGCGATCCAATGACTATTTCAATTACATTAGGAGATTTATTGTATAGCGGTTTTCATATATACGCATTATGCGCAGGGTTCTACTTCACGCCATCCGTTAACAAGTAAAGCAAAGGATAATACGATGCCACCAATGCCAATAAATGCGCCAGGATCGCCTTTCGATCCAGGAACACCAATTCCAGAGCCGACAGATCCTGACGTGCCTCCGGTTGACGACAAATACGCAATGAGATAACAAGTGAGCGAACCAGAAACAATTACGGTTATGGATTTCTTGAAGCAAATGAAGGAAGACCTTAACCGTAGGCTTGATAATATTGAATGCTTTCAAAAAGAAACCTCATCAAGGGTATCAGGACTTGAGGTAAAGGTTGGGCAGCAAGAAATATTAACAGAGCAAAATAAATCAGAGATAGAAAAGAGTGCTATAAATAAAGCAACAAGAGCCGCTGTAATGTATTCAGCAATACTCACAGTCATTGGATCGGTTGCCGCAAAGCACTTTAGTTTATTTTGATTTATTCCACTGTTATCTTATTTGTTTACATTCAATTAAATAGGATATAGTTTACCAAGTTAATCACACAACGTCATGTCAGAACAACAATCATATAAGCACTGTGGAAAATGGCCTCCAGATCCTAGATGTATGGCAAGAAGCCTCGCGTCTTCTGTTGTCCAAGTAGCAACCTCAACGGTAACGGGTCGTGGTTTTAGAGTTCCTGATTCTGTTCAGGCAGAACGAATAGAAGTGTGTAAGACTTGTCCTTCTAAAATGTATAGAAGTGGTAGATGTCTCGCTTGTGGATGCTTCCTGAGCGGGGTTCTTGCAAAGACAGCATGGTCCGGGCTGTCATGCAACAAAGGACATTGGGGGCCGTATGTCAAAAAGGA
>Ga0209607_1001170_pt1 | contig 22130 bp, 18 predicted proteins | sample AD_UKC117_MetaG_FD_184413 | JGI IMG/M metagenome (GOLD analysis project Ga0209607, IMG submission 184413) | Active sludge microbial communities of municipal wastewater-treating anaerobic digesters from Hong Kong - AD_UKC117_MetaG (SPAdes)... | ecosystem: Engineered > Bioreactor > Anaerobic >... | reverse complement strand
GTCGGGCGCATAGCTCATGATATCGTAGCCGGCGCCATCGCCATCCTCCTCGGACACCCAGCGCACCTCGCGCACCAGGTCGTCACGTCCCGCCGAGCGCAGCGAAGCCCGCTCATGCGCCAAGACTCGCTCCTCGCCGGCACGGCCGAGCGCACGATTCCGCTCGTCCCGGCCGGCAACGTCGAACTTGCGGGCGATATGCAGCATCTGCTCCAGCTCCTGCGGCGGCGGCTGGTTCGACAAGGTGGGCGGCGGGCCGACCCACATCTGCGCGGCTTCCTCAAGACCCAGGGCAGCGCCCGGGTCCGGCAAGCAATCGCGCCAGTCGGCGTTGCGGGCCAGCCACCGCGCCACCGCGTCGACCAGCGACGCCTGGAAATTGAACGCCGGCTTGTAGCCAAGGATCCAGTCCTCGCCGAACCCCTTCAGGATCCCGCTGATGTTGCGGTGCTTGAACTCGACCGCCCCCGCCGAACGGCCGGTCAAGAGCGGGAGAAGCGCCCGTCGATGCTCCGTCTTGCTGTAGGGGCGCCCGGCAATGTCGTCGGCCAGCATCGCGAAATAATCCGCGACGGTCCGATCGTTCTCCTCGTCTGCCCAATCTCCGCCCGACATTGCGCCAGGCTACTGACATCACAGCCCTTTGTCATCGCGCCCATGGGCCGGACGGGACCCGGAAAAACATGGTGGCCCAGATCAGCTCGAGGGTGGCTGCTACCCCAGGCTCTTCGTCACCACCTCGTAGGCATCCTTGCTCAGCCCCGGGGTGGCGGCGATGCGTTCGAGCTCGGCGCGCATCAGGGTCTGGCGGGCGGGGTCGAAGCGGCGCCAGCGGCCGAGGGTCAGGAGGAGGCGGGCGGCGGTCTGCGGGTTCTTCCGGTCGAGCTCGAGGGCGGTCTCGGTGAGCAGGCGGTAGCCGGCGCCGTCCGGGCGATGGAAGCCGGTGAGGTTGCCGGTCGCGAACATGCCGACGAGCGAGCGCACGCGGTTGGGGTTGGCGAGGGTGAAGGCCGGGTGGTGCAGGAGGCGGCGGACCCGCTCGACGCTCCGGGCGTCCTCGATGGTCGCCTGGAGCGCGAACCACTTGTTGATGACCAGAGGTGACCGCTCGAAGCGCGCGTGGAAGTCGGTGAGCAGCGCCTCGTAGGGCTCGGCCTGCACGTCGCACAGGGCCTTCAGCGCCGCCAGGCGGTCGGTCATGTTGCGCGCCTCGTGGTACTGGGCGGCAGCCAAGGGGGGGGCGCTGTCGAGGCCAGACCAGACGAGATAGGCGAGCGCCGTGTTCTTCAGGGCGCGCCGGCCCATGGCCTCGGTGGTGGGCGCGACCTCGGCCGGCGCCTCGCGGTGGCTCTCGCCGGCCGCCTCCAGCACCCTGACCCAGGCGGCGGCGAGGCCCTGGCCGATCGCGCGGCGCAGATAGGTGGCGACCGCGTCCACACCCTCGACGTCGATCACCGGCAGCGACTGGGCGAGGACATTGCGGCTCGGCAGCGCCAGGGCACGGGCAGCGAAGGCCGGGTCGCCGGCCGCATCGTCGAGCACCGCCTGCAGCGCCGGCAGGATCACGGGATCGAGCGCCAGCTCCTTGCCGGCGCGGAAGTCACCGAGCAGGCCCTGCATCTGGTCGAGCAGCAGGCGCTGGCCGGCCTCCCAGCGGTTGAAGGTGTCGGTGTCGCGGGCGAGCAGGGTGGCGAGCTCGGCGCGGCCGAGATCCAGCGTGAGCTCGACCGGGGCGGAGAAGCCGCGCAGCAGCGACGGCAAGGGCCGGCTCGTCACGTTCTCGAAGGTGAAGGTCTCCTTCGCCTGGCGCAGCTCGAGCACGCGCTCGTCGCCCTCGGGCCGGTTCTCACCGCTGAGCTGCAGCGGCATGGGATCGCCGGTCCGCCGGTCGATCAGGCCCATGCGGATCGGGATCTCGAGCGGCAGCTTCCTCGCCTGCCCCGGCGTCGGCGGGGTCGACTGCTCGAGGGTCAGGCTGTAGCGGCCGCTGGCCGCGTCCCAGGCATCGGTGGCGACGACCCTGGGCGTGCCGGCCTGGTCGTACCAGCGCATGAAGCGACCGAAGTCGCGGCCCGACGCCTCGGCCATGCAGGCGACGAAGTCCTCGCAGGTGACCGCCTCGCCGTCGTGCCGCGCGAAGTAGAGATCCATGCCCCGACGAAAGGCCTCCTCGCCGATCAGGGTGTGGATCATGCGGATGACCTCGGCCCCCTTCTCGTAGACCGTGCGGGTGTAGAAGTTGTTGATCTCCATGTACTCGGCGGGGCGGATCGGGTGGGCGAGCGGCCCGGCATCCTCGGGGAACTGCCCTTCGCGCAGCATGGTGACGTCACCGATGCGCTTGACCGCGGCGGAGTGCATGTCGCTGGTGAACTGCTGGTCGCGGAAGACCGTGAGGCCCTCCTTGAGGGTGAGCTGGAACCAGTCGCGGCAGGTGACCCGGTTGCCCGTCCAGTTGTGGAAGTACTCGTGGGCGATGATCCGCTCGACCTGGACGAAATCGGCGTCGGTGGCGGTGGTCGGGTGCGCCAGGGTCGCCGAGGTGTTGAAGATGTTGAGGCCCTTGTTCTCCATGGCCCCCATGTTGAAGTCGCTGACGGCCACGATCATGAAGAGGTCGAGGTCGTATTCGAGCCCGTAGCGCTCCTCGTCCCAGGCCATGGATTTCTTCAGGGACGCCATGGCGTGGTGGCACTGGTCGATGAGCTCGTGCTCGGAATAGATCCGCAGCTCGACGGTGCGGCCGGAGCGGGTGGTGAAGTGGTCCCGGAGCAGGGCCAGGTCGCCGGCCACCAGGGCGAAGAGATAGGCGGGCTTGGGGAACGGGTCGTCCCAGAGCGCCCAGTGCCGGCCCTTCGGCAGGTCGCCCTGGCCGATCGGGTTGCCGTTGGAGAGGAGGTGCGGGTAGCGGGCCTTCTCGGCCTCGATGCGGACGCGAAAGCGCGTCATGACGTCGGGCCGGTCCTGGAACCAGGTGATGCGCCGGAACCCCTCGGCCTCGCACTGGGTGCAGAAGATGCCGGACGAGATGTAGAGGCCCTCGAGGGCGGTGTTGGCGGCGGGCGCGATGCGGTTCGTGATCTCCAGCGTGAAGCGCTCGGGCGGGTCCGGCAGGGTCAGGCAGGTGGCGTCGAGCCGGTAGGCCTCTGGTGCCAGCGCCGCACCGTCCATCGCGATCCGCACGAGCTCGAGGCCCTCGCCGTCGAGGACCAGAGGCGCGGATGCGCCGGCACGGCGGGCGAAGCTCTGGCGGGCGGTGACGGTGGTGCGGTCGGGCTCGAGGTCGAAATCCAGCTCGACCCGCACGGTCGAGAAGGCCGGCGGGGCATAGTCGGCAAGGCGAACGGTGCGGCGCTCGGGCGCTCGGCTCATCATCGCATTCTCGCGCGTCGGGTCTCGCGGGTCGGCTTGTCGGACCCTTGGTGTGCGATTAGCTTCGCCCGCGCAAGGCCGGAAACCGGCCCACGCGTTTCAATCTGCACGAATGGAAGGAAGCGAGAATGGCCAAGACCGCCTTTATCGGGCTCGGGGTGATGGGCTTTCCGATGGCCGGGCACCTGGCCGCCAAGGGGCACGAGGTCGCCGTCTACAACCGGACCGGCGAGAAGGCCAGGGCCTGGGTGGCCAAGCATGGCGGGCGCGCGGCCGCCACGCCGCGGGCCGCCGCCGAGGGTGCCGCGGTGGTGATGATGTGCGTCGGCAACGACGACGACGTCCGCTCGGTAGCGCTCGGTGACAACGGCGTGCTCGCCGGCCTCGACGACGGTGCGGTGCTGGTCGACCACACCACGGCCTCGGCCGAGCTCGCCCGCGAGCTGGACGCGGCGGCCGGCGAGCGCGGCTGCGGCTTCGTCGACGCGCCGGTCTCGGGCGGCCAGGCCGGTGCCGAGAACGGCATCCTCTCGATCATGTGCGGCGGCAAGCCGGCCGATTTCAGCGTCGCCGAAGGCGTGATGCAGGCCTATGGCCGGACCATCCGGCTGATCGGCCCGGCGGGCTCGGGCCAGCTCACCAAGATGGTCAACCAGATCTGCATCGCCGGGCTGGTCCAGGCCCTCTCCGAAGGGCTGAACTTCGCCCAGGCGGCGGGCCTCGACACGGACAAGGTGCTCGAGGTGGTCTCCGGCGGGGCGGCCGGCTCCTGGCAGATGAACAATCGCTGGAAGACCATGGCCGAGGGCAAGTTCGACTTCGGCTTCGCCGTCGACTGGATGCGCAAGGACCTCGCCATCTGCCTCGGCGAGGCGCGCCGCAACGGGGCGGCCCTGCCGGTGACGGCTGCCGTCGACCAGCTCTACCGGCTGGTGCAGCAGCAGGGCGGCAAGCGCTTCGACACGTCCTCGCTGATCTTAAACCTGCGCGCCGGCAAGTAGGGGCCGGGACGGGCCCGCACTTGGCGGTCTTGCATCGCACACCATATTTCCAGTGCCGGGGTCGGACGGCACGCACCGCCCGACACCCGACCGGCAAGAGCTGCTGGAGTGATGGAGAATGCAAGCGAGAGCCGCCAAGTTCGGCATCGGCCAGATCGTCAAGCACCGCATGTTCCCGTTTCGCGGCGTGATCTTCGACGTCGACCCCGAGTTCGCCAACACCGAGGAATGGTACAACGCGATCCCGGAGGAAATCCGTCCGGCGCGGGACCAACCCTTCTACCACCTGCTCGCCGAGAACGCCGAGGCCTTCTACGTGGCCTATGTGTCGGAGCAGAACCTGCTCGTGGACGCGACCGGCGAGCCGGTCAACCATCCGCAGATCGGCGAGCTGTTCGACAATCTGGACGCGGGCCAGTACACCCCCAAGCGTGTCTACGCGAATTGAGCAGGAGGGTCGGGGCCCGGCCCTGGAGATGACATGAAGTTCTTCATCGATACGGCCGACGTGGCCGAGATCAGGGATCTGGCAGCCACCGGCCTGGTCGACGGGGTGACCACCAACCCCTCGCTGATCCGCAAGTCCGGGCGGGACTTCATCGAGGTGATCGCCGAGATCTGCGAGGCGGTGCCGGGGCCGGTCAGCGCCGAGGTGGCGGCGACCACGGTGGACGGCATGCTCGCCGAGGCGGCGCGGCTCGTGCCGATCGCCCCCAACGTCACGATCAAGGTGCCGCTGACCTGGGACGGGCTGAAGGCGACGAAGCGCCTCTCCCAGGACGGCGTGAAGGTCAATGTCACGCTCTGCTTCAGCGCCGCCCAGGCCCTGCTCGCCGCCAAGGCGGGAGCCGCCTTCATCTCGCCCTTCGTCGGCCGGCTCGACGATATCGGCCAGGACGGGCTCGCCCTGATCGCCGACATCTGCCAGATCTACAGCCAGTACGAGGCGATCACGACCGAGGTCCTGGTCGCCTCCGTGCGCACCCCCATCCATGTGATCGAGGCGGCCAAGATGGGCGCCGACGTGGCGACCCTGCCGCCGGCCGTGCTCCGCCAGCTCGTCCAGCACCCGCTCACCGACAAGGGTCTCGCCGCCTTCCTCGCCGACTGGGAAGCGACCGGCCAGCGCATCGTTTGAGAGGCTCATCTTTCAGTTGATCATCTGTGGTTTTTTGATCAACTTTTAGTAGAAAACGTGCTAGAGCGTTCGGCTCGGAGCGAATCCGACCGGGCGGACGACCCGGCGGCAGAGCAGCGGGGGCTAGCATGAGCGAGCGGACGGCGTGCCGCGTCCAGTGGGTGGCGCCGAGACACGATCTCGGCAGCATTCTGGAAGCAATGGTGAGCGACGGCGGGCGGCTGGTGGCACGCAGCGCCTTCGAGCCGGAGACGGCCGAGCTCGACGAGCTGGGCGACGGCGAGCTCGGCGATCCGGCGATCGGCCTCGGCATCATGGAGGTCAGCGTCGACCCGACCAGCCTCGCGCGGCGGATGTCCGCCGCGGTGGCGGCGCAGGCCGAGGCCGAGACCCTGGTCGTCGACTTCACCGGCCGGCGCATCCGCTTCCAGATCCTGCCGGTCGGCGGCGACCACGCCGTGATCGTGCGCGCCCCGGAAGGCGTGCAGCGCTTCCGGCGGCGCTCGGCCGGCCGGGCGATGGGCCATATCCGGCGGCGCCTGGTCGATCGCCTGGCCCGCCCCGGAGGCCCATGATGACGAAGGAACAGGGCACGCCGACCGTCGAATGGAACGAGACGGCGGCCATGGCGATCGGCCGGATGCGCGCCGCCGACGTCGCCTCGCTCGTGGTGATGGGCGGGCGCGGCCGGCTGGGGCGGATCACGCTGGCCGAGCTCGAGCGCTGCCGGAGCCAGGGCAACTGGCTGGACGCCGTGCTGGTGCGCGACCTCGTTCGCCTGCCGGCGACCCCGGTCCCGGTGGAGCAGCGCGCCTAGCGACCTGGCGGGGCGCCGGGCGGCGGCTCAGCCGATGGCGCCGATATGGTGCAGCACGCCGCTGCCGATGCGGCGGATGACATCGTAATAGGCCGCGATCGGGCGGAAGATCAGCTCGTGCTCCTGGGCATAGGAGTGGCTCTCCGTGTCCCGATAGGAGGCGGGCTCGCCGAAGTCGAGGCGGCGCGGCTCGTTGGTCAGCGGGAAGACCTCGCTCAGGAGCTCCAGCGCCGGCTCGACCTCGAGCCGCATCAGGCTGACGATCACCTCGTCATGGGTGGTGTTGTGGCGGTCGCTGAAATCGGGGACGTGAACGGCGGCCTGCATGAGCGCCTGGATCACGGCGATCCTGAGCGCGTGCATCGAGTTCAGGTTGTTGCGGGTCTCGAGGTCGACGACGATCGGCTCCGCCCCGGCGTCGCGGGTCAGCCGCCGGTGCTCGCGCAGCGCCCGGGCGAGGTCGATATAGTCGCGGATCAGCGTCCGGCTGACCCGGCCGAGCCGATCGAAGAGCGCCATGCGCTCGACCACGCCCGAGACCTCGCGGAGCGTTTCCTCGCGCACCGGGTCGTTCTCGAGCTGGGCGAGGCGCAGCCAGTCGCCCGGGCTGAAGAGGCCGAGATAGGCCACGAGCACGTCGGGGTCGGTGAACTTGAAGGCGTGCTCGACCATCGTCATCAGCCGGCGGAACCGGGCGCTCTCGCGGTACAGCCGCTGGAAGATCTGCGGGTCCTTGTCGACCGCCTGGCCGACCCCGCCGATGGTGTTGGCGAGGATGCCGAGCTGCTGCAGGATCGCGTTGTGCGGGATGGCGCGGAGCTGCGAGGGGTGCTCGAGCACCGCCGCGACGCTGCCGCGGTCGTGCTGGCGCTTCAGCGCGCGCGAGCCCGTGGGGTAGAGCATGTTGGTGCCGAAGGCGCCGAGCAGCGTCGCGTAGCAGGGATCGTCGATGATCCGGGCGTTGAACTGGCGGATCGCCGCGAAGAACTCGTCGGTGTAGGCGGCCTCGGCGTAGAACGGGTCCGCTGCCGCGTCGGCGGGCTCGAGGCAGTGCTCCAGCATGCGGGTCAGCACCGCGAGCGCGCCGTGCTCGTGCAGGAAGAAGAGGTAGCCGTCGCCACCCTGGAAGCTGCTCTCCTCGGTCAGCCTGACGCCCGCGGCCTCGAGCAGGCGGCGGCATTCGGGGGTGTCGTAGTAGAGGAAGCGGTCGCGCAGGCTGTCGGGATGGGCGCCGCGCCCGATGCTCTCGCCATGCGTGTCGAAGACCACGAGCTCGATATCGGCGAGGCCGTGCCGGGTGAGCAGGTCGGCGAGGCCGAGGCGCAGCCGCTCGATGGCGAAGGACGCGGCGATCTGCCCGAGATAGCGGCCGGCATCGGAGAACCCGGTCTGGATGCACATCCGCCCGCGGCCGCGGAGATACTCCCGATAGGCCGGCACCTCGAGCGCCCCCTCGAGCACCTCGATGCCGCGGTCCAGGGCCTTGATGGTCTCGAACAGCGGCGAGATGTCGATGTGCCGCTCGACCCCGAACCGCTTGGCGAAGTAGAGCGCGGTGAGCAGCGTGAACGGGGTCTCGCACTCGGCGATCAGGAAGCGGATCGGCTCGCTCGAATCGAGATGCTTCAGCATCTGCGCGACCAGCATGAGGACCCGGCGCGCCGTTGTGTTCTCGGCGGCGACCGTGCCGAAGTTCACCGTCTCCGGCACGGCCGCGTCGATCATCTCGACCACCGCGTTCCGGTAGCTCAGCCGGAAGACCGGATCGTCCGCCGCGTGATCCATGTCGATCGACTTGCGGATGGCGTTGTGCAGCTGGACCGCGTTGATGCGGACATGGGTCCGCGCCGCGCTCAGGCCCTGGGTGGCGATCTCGGCGCGCAGCACCCAGAGCTCGCGGCGGGTCGCCGGATCGTCGGCTGCGCGAAGGGCCCGCTCGAGCAGCGCCTCGAGCTGGCGGGCATCGGTCAGCCGGCTCGGGCCCATGCGGTGCATCTCGCGCGACATCGCGGCGAGCCGCTCGAGCGCCGCCGGGTCCCTCGGGTCGAACCCCTCGAAGACCCGCAGCTCGTCGCGCAGCTCCTTGTCGGCGAGGGCCAGGCGGGCGGAGATCAGCTCGAGCACGGGTGCCGCGGCGCCGGCGCCCGCGCCTAACTGGTGCAGGGCGCCGATCCGCCTGACGACGTGCTCGAACTGGTCGATCTGCAGGCGCACGCGCTTGGCGTAGGTGGTGGCCCAGGAGATGTCCGAACGGCCGTCGGTGTCGTAGCCGACCCAGCTCGCGAGGCTGACGAGGCAGGGGGTCACCTCCTGCCAGCTCTCGGGATAGTGCGCGTGGACGACGTCGAAGACGACGCCGTAGACGGTGCGCAACGCGTTGCGCAGGTTGTGGATCACCTCGACCGACTGGGCGTGCTCGGCGTCGAGGTCGAGCCCCGGCTCGGGGCGATGGTTGGCGCGCTCGACGCGCTCGAGCAGCTCGGCCCGCGCCGCCTCGTCGAGCGCCTCGCCATCATCCGCCCGGCCGATGGCGAGGCGGATGAGGTCACGCTGCAGCGGCAGGGCCAGGCTGAACGTGGGGTGCGCCGTCAGCACCAGCCCGTAGAGCCGGCGGCCGAGTCGCGCCTGGAGCTGGGCGACCGGCAGGAGCTCGCCGGCCGGGTCGCGCACCAGCCGCTCGATCATCTCCACGAGGCAGGCGCGGTTCTTCGCCGGGTCGGTCTCGCCGAGATAGGCGTCGATCCGTCGGGCGCGGGCGGCGAAGGCCCGGGCGATCAGCCGCTGCACGAGCTGGCCCAGTGTCTGGCGGTCGATGGCGCCCGATTGCAGCTCGGCGCGCAGCTCGCCGGCGAGCAGCTCGATCGGGTTGGCGGCCGGGTCGACCTCGACCCGCTGCCGGTGCGTCTCGAGACGCTCGGCCCACTGGGCGATCCGCGCGTCGATGCCGCCCGCCTTCGGCCCCGCCATGGGCATGATCCGCGCCGTCTCGCTCATCCTGTTCCCCGTTTCCCGCCGCCCTGCCAAGAAGCAAGAACCCTGCCATGGGTCGGCCGCCCCGCAAAGGGCCGTGCTCGACATTGCTGCAATGCAACAGACCAGCGCAACAGAAATGTCGATGCCGGGCACCCTGCCCGGGCTCTGATCATGGCCCGCCGCCGGGGCGGGCACGGCACGACCATCACGGGTCCGGGCAATTCCTCTCGTTGTCCCCCGGTCACAGTCGTCGGGCAGACGACAGCCTCCGGACGGGCGGGGCTTGGGGGTGCCGCCCGATCCGCGATAGATTGCCGGCCGCGCAATGGAGACGCGCCCCGAGCTGGCGGTGCGTCCCGGATACCCATGGTTTTTGCGACGAGTTGGATTGCAGTGGCCAAGTACAGTCGACGGGCGGCGATCGTCGGGGCGGCAGCGGGCATCGCCGGCGCCCTGGCGCCCCGGTCGGGCTTCACCCAGGAGAGCGACCAGCAGATCCTGATCGACCGGGCGCGGCTCGTCGTCGAGGAATTCCAGTCCGACCCCAACTTCGCCAATGTCCCGATCTACGTGCAGAACGCCTATGCCGTGATGATCGTGCCGGACATGCTGCAAGCCGGCCTGATCATCGGGCTCGAGCACGGCGTCGGCGTGCTGCTCGCCCGCAACCGCACGACCGGTGCCTGGAGCGATCCCGCCTTCTACGAGCTCTACGGCGGCAGCCTCGGCCTGCAGCTCGGCGGCAAGTCGTCGGACGTGATCTTCACCCTGATGAACGCCACCGCCGTCGACAAGCTCCTGACCTCGCAGTTCAAGCTCGGCGTCGATGCCAGCATGGCGGTCGGCCGGATCGGCGCCGGCGTGGGTGCCGCGACCACCGTCCGCTTCGGCGAGGACATCTACGTCTTCTCGCGCGGCCGCGGCCTCTATGGCGGCCTCGCCGCCGACGGCTCCGCCGTGCTCGAGCTCACCGAGTGGAACGAGGCCTATTATGGCGCCGGCGTCTCGGCCGGGCAGATCCTCCGGGGCGAGCTGGCCCAGCGCCCGGGTGCGCAGGGCCTGCGCGAGGCGCTGGCCCGGTTCTAGTGGCTGATGCCTATGGCTCGAAGCGCCGGGCGCCCTGCGAGCTGTAGGGCCTGAGCCCTTTCGCCCCGTATTTGAGCAGCCAGGGCTTCCGACCCTTGCGCACCAGCAGCCCGGCCGCATCGAGCTCGCCCGGGATCAGGTTCGGCAGGACCCTCGGGTTCCGCGCGATGTAGCGGAGCGCGCTGGGCGCGCGCATGAAGAGGCCGCGCAGATCGGCCTTGGGAATCGCCTGCATCCACGGCTCGGTGACGCCGAGCGCCGGCTCCGGCAGCTTCGCCGGGTCGACACCGTCCGCGAGACCCCGGTCGACCAGCCGCCGCGCCGTCAGGAGGACCGTGTAGCGCGCCATGGCGGCACACGAGCGGACCAGCGTCTGGTAGGTCAGCTCCTCCGGCGCCAGCTCCGGGCCGTGGAAGGCCAGCGGGCCCGGCGTCTCGATCCGCCGGCGCAGCGCCTCCCAGTCGTCGCCCGGCCCGCCATCCGCTTCCACCCCCGCCCCTGCCGGCGCCGCGCCGAGCCAGTCCGCGGGAACCTGGTCGAGGAGGCGGGCCAGCGTGTGCCGGGCGGCTCCGTCGCCCATGGCCAGCGCCACCCGGAGCAGCTCCAGGGCACCTTCGGCGCCACCCGGCAGACGGAGCCGGTAGCTCCACCATTCGTGGCCGTCCAGGACATCCTCGAGATAGCGCTGGGCCCCGGCATAGGCTCTGAGGCAGAGGTCGAAATCGTCGCCGAGCGCCTTGACGAAGCTGAACCGGTCGTCGCGGAAGCGCCAGGGCTCCCAGCTCAGCACCAGATCGTCGAGCCGGGCGTCGGCGCCGACCGGCGAGCCGTCGAGGTCCAGCATCACCGGCCGGCGGGCCGCCTCGAAGACGAAGCGCAGATGGCCGTGCTGCACCGGCCCCCGGCCGCCGCCCGGGCCGAGCGGCACCATCGTCAGCTCGACATGGGCCAGACCGTCGAGCGGCATCCGCACGCTGTGCAGCACCGTCGTCCGCTCGAGCGGGCTGCCGCCGTAATTGACGTTGCGCAGGAGGAGAAAGGGCGCCTCGCCGTCGAGCCGGCTCGATCGCCACTCGACCAGCACCGGCACCCGCGCCGCCAGATGGCCCGAGGGCAGGAGGTCGCGGTTGGTCCGCAGCCGCATGACCCGGCTCTCGTCCTCGGTCCAGGCGCGAAGCTGCCGGGCGGTGAGGGTGCGGTAGACGTCGTCGGAGCTCATGACGGCACGGGGCCCGGCGCGGTGGATCGGCCCGCGAACCTAGCAGGTGATGCCCCCCTCGGGCGAGATGCGCCTGGCCGGTCCCGCCCGGGGCCTCCTACTCCTCGGCGAGCACCCGGCCGGTCGCCTGCACGGTGGTCGCCTGCCAGCCTTCGGGGCTCTCGTTCTCGGCCACCTCGAGCCGCACCTCGGCGCCAACGGCGAGGGCGTCGTAGCCGCCATCGGCGACGCTGTTGCGGTGGAAATAGACGTCGCCCGCCGGGGTCTCGACGAAGCCGTAGCCCTCGTCGGGGAAGAGGCGGACGACGCGGCCGGTGAGTGGCGCCTCGTGCTGCTTGACCTTGCCCGCCACCGACCGGCTGCGCTCCCGAAGCTGGCGCTGGGCCGCCGCGAAGGCATCGCGGACCGCCACATACACGTCCTCGTGCGCGTGGTCCTTCGGCCCCGCCCGGCTCACCGCGATCTCCTTGCCCGGCATGCCGATATCGAGCCGCACCCGGTAGAGATTGCCCTTGGTCTGATGACGATCCTCCTTCTCGACCACCACCCGGCAGCTCGTCATCCGCGGGGCGACGCGCTCGAGCGCCTCGACCTTCTCGCGGATCCGCGCCTCGACCGCCGGCGAGGGATCCATCTGCTGGAAGCGGATCTCCAAGGGCTTCTGCATGGTGTCTCTTCCTCCTCGTTCGTCGCTGACCGAAGCTGCCCCGATCCGCGAGACCACCGCATCGATCCCGCGCGGGAAAGCGGCCCGCAACAAGAGACGTTGCGCCGATCGACGCTTCTGGCAAGGCCATTCGGCACGCCGCCGCGGGCGGCGGTCCCGAAGCAGCGAAAACCCCGCCGGCACTGGGCTCTGGCGGGGTTTTCCGGCGCTATGGCCATTGCCGACCGTCGTCGGCGCTGTCGCGAAGCGCGCATCCAGCGACGCTTCGGCTTGTCGGCTCGAATTGTCTGGCGGCCCGGATCATCTCCGGAATCTGCACTTCCGGTCGTTCAGCCGGACCGTGATCCCGCGGCTCGCGGCGGCGGGATCCTCACGAACTCCCGGGTGGATCTTCCATGCGCATTCGCACCCTCCCGTTCGCTGGTTGCCACTCGCTGGCGGCGTCTTCGACCCTGCGCGCCGACCCTTCGGCTGGCCCGCTTCATCTGCCGGCGGGGACGGCATTTCCGACGGCCCTGGCGCGGCATGGGAACGACACCAACAAATTTATACTAGCAAACTCGCGGCCCCGGCACAAGGCGGCATCGCCTTGAAGCAGCCGGTGGCGCCGACTACCCTGCCCTCTGCAACGATCGGCGGAGACCACCATGGCACATGCATGCCCGACCTCGTTCGGCCTTCTCGGCCTCGCTCTGGCAACGGTTGCGGCGGCCCAGGTCATGGCCCAGGAAAGCGCCGTCGACGTCGTCGCCGTGGCGGTGCGCGACGCCGGCCATGCCTGCACCGATCCCAGGGACGCCGTCCGCGACGCGGCCCGCTCGGCACCGAACGAGGCGGCCTGGACGATCCGCTGCGACGAGGGCGCCTACAGCGTCAGGTTCATGGGCGACACTGGCGCGAAGGTCGAGCCTATTCCCTGAATCGCCGCTGCCCGGGCCGCAATCGCCCCGCTCAAGACCCCCGAACGCGTCGTCCCAGCTTGTGGATCCAGCGCTCGGCCAGATTCTCGCCCGTGGTGAAGACGCTGCCCAGGCGCGGGAAGCGGGCCTTGAACCGGGCCAGCAGCCGTTCGGCCCAGGGCGCATGGCGCGACAGGATGACGAGGCCGACGACGAGGAAGAGCACGCCCTGCAGCACCGGCAGGAAGAGCCCGAGCACGCCTAGGACGAGAAAGCCGTAGCCCAGGCCCAGCACCAGGAGCCGGCTCACGTCACGCCCGCCATGGCGAGCCAGGCCGCCTCGTCGAGGGTCTCGACACCGAGCTCGACCGCCTTCCTCGCCTTGCTGCCGGCATCCGCCCCCAGCACCACGTAATCCGTCTTCTTCGACACCGACCCCGCCACCTTCGCCCCCAGCTGCTCGGCCAGCGCCTTGGCCTCGGCACGGGTCATCTGCTCGAGGCTGCCGGTGAAGACAAGGGTCTTGCCCGAAAAAGGCGAGCCGCCGCCGGCCGGCGCCGCCACGGGCTCGACCATGACCTCGCCCGCGAGGTCGTCGAGCGCGGCGATATTGTGCGGCTCCTGGAAGAACTCGGCGATGGCCTCGACCAGCCTGGGCCCGATGCCGTCGATATCGGCGAGCTCGGCCCGGGCATCCTCGTCGCCCCCGGCAACATCCAGCATGGCCTGCCGCCACGCCTCCAGCGTGCCGTAGTGCCGGGCGAGCAGCCTGGCGTTCGCCTCCCCGATGAAGCGGATGCCGAGCGCCAGGATGAACCGGTCGAGCGGGATCGCCCGCCGCGCCTCGATCGCCGCCACCAGGTTCTCGATCTTCTTCTTGCCCCAGCCCTCGAGCTCGGCCAGCGCCTCCTGCTTCACCGGGTCGCCGGCGAGGCGGAAGATGTCGGCCGGCGACCTCAGCAGCCCGGCCTCGATGAGCTGCGGCACCTGCCTCCTCCCCAGGCCCTCGATGTCGAACGCGTCCCGCCCGACCGCATGCTCCAGCCGGGCCTCGACCTGCGCCGGGCAGATCAGCCCGCCGGTGCAGCGCCTGACCGCCTCGCCCGGCGGCCGCACCGCGTGGCTGCCGCACTCGGGGCAGGTCTCCGGAAAGACGAAGGGCGCAGCCCCCTTCGGCCGCCGGTCGGTCACCACCTCGACCACCTGCGGGATGACGTCGCCGGCGCGCTGGATGACCACCGTGTCGCCGACGCGAATGTCCTTCTCCTCGATATAGTCCTGGTTGTGCAGCGTGGCGCGCCCGACCACGACCCCGCCCACGGTGATCGGCGCGAGCCGGGCCACCGGCGTCAGCGCCCCGGTGCGGCCGACCTGGATGACGATCTCGTCGACCACCGTCACCGCCTGCTGGGCCGGGAACTTGTGGGCGATCGCCCAGCGCGGCGCGCGGCCCACGAAGCCCAGCCGCTGCTGCAGGCGGAGATCGTCCACCTTGTAGACCACGCCGTCGATGTCGTAGCCGAGCCCGGCCCGCCGCTCGCCGATCTCGGCGTGGTAGGCCAGCAGCTCCGCCGCGCTCCGGCAGATGCGGTTCAAAGGATTGACCCTGAGCCCCATGCCGGCGAGCCGTTCGAGGAAGCCGTGATAGCTGCCGGTGACCGGCGGCTCGGCGGCACCCCAGCCATAGGCGAAGAAGCGCAGCCGGCGCGTCGCGGTGATGGCGCTGTCGAGCTGGCGAACCGAGCCGGCCGCGGCATTCCGCGGGTTGGCGAAGACCGGCAGCTCCTCCTTCGCCCGCCGCTCGTTGAGCTTTCGGAACTCCTCGAGCTCCATGAAGATCTCGCCCCGCACCTCGAGCACGGGCGGCGGGTCCCCGGTGTCGAGGCGCTGCGGGATATCGCGGATCGTCCGCACATTGGCGGTGATGTCCTCGCCGGTCGTGCCGTCGCCCCGCGTGGCGCCGGTGACGAGAAGACCGGCCTCGTAGCGGAGCGCGCAGGAGAGCCCGTCGATCTTGGGCTCGGCCAGAAGCTCGACCGGGGCATCGGCGGCGAGGTTGAGGAAGCGGCGGATGCGCGCCAGGAACTCGACCACGGCGGCATCTTCCATGGCGTTGTCGAGCGACAGCATCGGCACCGGGTGGACCACCTTGCCGAACGCCTCGGCCGGCGCCGCGCCGACCCTGAGGCTCGGGCTGTCCGGCCGCACTAGCGCCGGGAACCGCGCCTCGATCGCCCGGTTGCGGCGGACCAGCGCGTCGTAATCGGCGTCGCTGATCGCCGGCGCGTCCTCCTGGTGATAGAGCCGATCGTGCCTGGCGATCACCGTCGCGAGACGGGCGAGCTCGGCCGCGGCGGCCTTCTCGTCGAGCGCTTCCACCGCGACCTCCTCCGGCCGGCTCACCGCACGCCCCCCGCATCCAAAAGGCTCGTCGCCGCGGCGCGCGCGGCGGCGGTGATCTCGGCACCGGCCAGCATCCGGGCGATCTCGTCGCGCCGCTCGGCGGCATCCAGCGGCCGCACCTCCACCCTGGCGCCCTCCATGTCCGTCAGCTTCTCGACCTTCAGATGATGGTCGGCACGGGCCGCCACCTGGGGCGCGTGGGTCACCACCAGCACCTGGCGTTCCCGCGCCAGCCGGGCCAGCCGCTCGCCAACCGCGTCGGCCGTCGCCCCGCCGATCCCGGCATCGACCTCGTCGAAGATCAGGGTGCCGCTCGCGGCGTCCCGGGCGAGAACCACCTTGAGCGCCAGCATCAGCCGCGACAGCTCGCCGCCCGAGGCGATCTTGGCGATCGGCCCGAGCGGCTGGCCGGGATTGGTCGCGACCAGGAACGCGACCCGGTCGAGCCCGTCCGGCCCCGCAGCCTCCTCGTCCAGCGGCTCGAGCCGGATGGCGAGCCGGGCCTTGTCGAGCTTCAGGGGCGGCAGCTCCGCGGCCACCAGCTTCTCCAGCACGCCCGCCGCCGCCTCGCGGCTCCGACGGAGCGCCCGGGCCACCTCGAGATAGCGCCCGCGCGCCGCCCGGGCCGCCCGCTCCAGCCCTTCGAGCGCTTCCGCCCCGGCATCGAGCGCCCCCAGCTCCGCCGCCGTCCGTTCGAGCAGGGCCGGCAGGTCGTCGACCGCCGTCCGGTGCTTCCTCGCCGCGTCGCGCAACGCGAAGAGCCGTTCCTCGACCGCCTCCAGGGAGCGCTCCTCGGCGGCGACCTCGCGCAACGCCTCCTCGATCTGGGCCTCGGCCTCGCCGGCCTCGATCAGCGCCCGCCCGAGGGCGGCGAGCGCCGGCTCGACGAGGGACGTCGCCACCTCCGGGGCGCGGGCGAGGCGCCGCTCGGCGCTCCCCAGCCTGGCGAGCGCCGCCTCCGGCCCGGCGACGAGCGCCAGCGCCTCCTCGAGGGCGGTCACCAGCTTCCCCTTGTGCAGGAGGCGGCTGCGCTCCTCGGCGAGGCGCTCCTCCTCGCCGGCCTCGGGGGCGAGGGCCTCGAGCTCAAGGAGCCGATGGCGCAGATAGTCCTCCTCGCGACGGGCCTGCTCGACCCTTGCCCGGCTCTCCAGGATCTCCGCCTCGAGGCCGCGCCAGGCGGCATGCGCGGCACGGGTCGCGGCGAGCTGGTCGCCGTGGCCGGCAAAGGCATCGAGCACGGCCCGGTGGCTCCGGCTGTCGAGCAGGCCGCGCTGGTCCATCTGGCCGTGCACCTCGACCAGGGCATCGCCGAGCTCGCGCAGGATGGCACCGCTCACCGGCACGTCGTTGACGAAGGCGCGGCTGCGGCCGTCGGCGGCGAGCGTGCGGCGGACCACCAGCTCGCCCGCCTCGCCGGCCAGCTCCTGCCCGGCGAGCAGGGCCACCGCGGCATGCCCGGCCGGCGGCCTGAACTCGGCCACGACCGAGCCCTGCGCCGCGCCCGACCGCAGGAGAACCCGGTCGGCCCGCTGGCCGAGCGCCAGGCCCAGCGCATCGAGGATGATCGACTTGCCGGCGCCGGTTTCGCCGGTGAGCACCGTGAGGCCCGGGCCGAGCTCGAGATCGAGCCGCTCGATCAGCACGATGTCGCGGATGGCGAGGCTCAGCAGCATGGCCCGGGCCGGCGCCGGCCGCGCGCAGCGCTGCGGGGGGCGCTCAGAAGAGCCCGGTCAGCCACGAGCCCTCGCTCGCGGGGGCGCCGGCCTCCTCCTGCTGCATCAGGGCATAGGACCGCTGGTACCATACACTGTCCGGATAATTGTAGCCGAGCACCGCCGCCGCCTCCTGCGCCTCCTGGAAGACGCCCAGGGCGAGATAGGATTCGGTCAGCCGATGCAAGGCCTCGGGCACATGCGTGGTCGTGTCGTAGTTCTCGACCACGGCGCGAAACCGGTTGATCGCCGCCACGAACTCGCCGCGCTTCTGGTAGTAGCGCCCGATCTCCATCTCCTTGCCGGCCAGGTGGTCGAAGGCGAGGTCCATCTTCAGCTCGGCGTCGCGGGAATACTCGGAATCCGGGTAGCGGCGCACCAGCTCGCCGAACGATTCCAGCGCTTCCTGGGTCATCTCCTGGTCGCGACCGACATCGGAGATGCGCTCGTAGTAGGACATGCCGATCAGGTAGTGGGCATAGGGCACGTCCGGATTGCCCGGATGCAGCTCGATGAAGGTGCGCAGCGCTGCGATCGCCTCCTCGTAGAGCTGGCCCTCGTAATAGGCATAGCCGGCCAGCACCTGGCCGCGCACCGCGAGCTGCGAATAGGGGTGCTGGCGCTCGACCTCCTCGAAGGCCCGGGCCGCGTCCTCGTGGTTGCCGGCGGCCATCTGCTGCTCACCCTCGCTGAACAGCTCCTCGGCCGTCCGCTCGACATAGTCGTCCGCGCCGCTGTTGCCGCCGCAGGCAGCGAGCAGCGGCGCCAGGGCGACGAGCAGGGCCAGCACCAGCCGGCGCGCATCTGGCAGCCGTCGACCGGCAGATGCGTGGCCGGCCGACTTCAATCCGGTGATGGAAGCGAACATCGATAACCTTCCGATAGCCGCCGACCGCTAGAGCGGCACCGGCGGAACGTGGCGAGTCGGCCCGGAGGACGGGGGGACCCCGACTGCGCGTAGCGCGCGATAAGCTACCGGTTTGTCGAGCCGGACGGAAGCCTGTCCGATGCTCAGCGCGCGGCCGCCCGCTCGATGGCGGCAAGCAGCGGCAGCCAGTCCTCGCGCCCGGCCGCCGCCCGGCGCTGGTCCCGGCGCTGGTCGAGGTCGAAGAGCCCGAGCCCGCCCATCGCCAGCTCGCCATAAAGCGTGCGCTCGGCGAGCCGGGCGGTGGGCTCGAGCCCCGCCTCGGCGAGATGCTCGAGCAGATGCTGCGCCGCTTTCTGGCGCGGCCGCAGGCGATTGGCGACGACCAGCACGCGCTTCCTGCCCCTGGCGATCGGCTTGATGCTCTCGAGCTTCTCGAGGAAGCGGCTGGTGCTGCGCTCGTCGAAGACCGAGGGGAGCACCGGCACGATCACCACGTCGGCCGACTTCAGCAGGTCCTGGACGTGACCGAGCCGGAGCCCGGCAGGCACGTCGATGACCAGCCGCTGCGTCCCCGCGGGCTTCGAGTCCGCTGCCTTGCGCCAGTCGAGGCCGGTGATGGGTGCCGCGGTGGCGGGCCGGGTGGCGAGCCAGCCGAGGCTGCTCCTCTGCCGGTCCACATCGGCGAGCGCCGTCTTGAACCCAGCAACGGCGAAGGCGGTGGCGAGCGTCGTCGCGATGGTGGTCTTGCCACACCCGCCCTTGGTGTTGGTGACCAGAACGGAGAGGCTCAACGGTCTTCATCCAGTTCTTGCCAGAAGAGCTCCTGCGCGGTGAAGTCGTGCCAATCGTCGACCGCCAGCCGACGTTCGGCGCCGACGCAAGCGGCCTGCCAGCCGATGACCAGGCCGATGCCCCGCTCGAGCGCCGGCCGATCCGTCCCCGGGCCGGCCGAGCCTGCGAGCGCCTCGAGCAGGCGCCGCGTGTCGGCCTGGTCGTTGAGCCGGCCGAGCCGGTCCTGCAGCCTGGCCGCCGCCTTGGCGTAGCGTTTCGCCGGCTTCTCGGGAAAGAGACCGCTCAGGAACTCGACACCGTAGCGCAGCTTCTTGAGAGCCAGCCGTACCTCGTGCCGCTCCTCGTCGCCGAGCCGGGCGAAATGCCGGCCACGCCTGCGCACCCGCTTGTGCCGCCGCTCGAGCAGCGCGACCGCGAGCTCGATCACCGGCGTCGACTGGGCCGCAGCACACTCTTCCGTGGTATCGTCGCGCCAGCGCTCGAGCGCCGTCCAGAGCGCCAGGTCGAGCACCAGACCGGCGAGCTCGCGGGACTGCAGGTAGGTGCGCAACGTCGCGTAGGCGCGGCGCCGCGCCGCCTCGGCTGTCGCGGTGAGCACCGCCAGGGCCGGGTCGTCGGGCAGGCCCGCCTTGATCTCCGCCAGCGTCTCGGTGACCAGCACGTCGAGCTCGCGCGGCGTCCCGGTCGCCGCGATCACCGCCTTCAGCCGCTCGTCCCAGGCCGTGCGCTCGTCGACGGGCAGGAGCGAAGCGAAGAGGGCCAGGCCCGAGCGGATGCGGCGGAGCCCGATCCGCAGCTGGTGCACGCCCTCCGGGTCGCGGCCATCCTGCGCCGCGGCCTGGTTCTGCAGGAGCTGCTGCAGGCCGCTCGCCAGCACTGCCGCCATCGCCGTGCCGGCCGGTATCGCCGGATCGAGCGCCGGCGGCTCGGCCCGCTGCCACGCCGGCGGCCGACCCGTGGCGAGCAGGTAGCCGCGCTGGGCTTTGGGCGTGGTGCTGATGCGCAGCGTCGCCCAGTCGCTCAGGGTCTCGAGCAGCAGATAGAGCCCCTCGGGCGCTCCCGCCTTCAGCTCCAGCTCGACCTCGGCGATCTGCTCGACCCGTGCCTTCTTGCCGGCCTTGCCCGCCCCGGGGCCAGTCGCCAGGGCATCGGCCTCGATCGTGCCCCGGTCGAAGGCCACCTCGATGATCGCCTTGCTGCCGTCGCGCAGCTTCTGCTCGACCAGCATCAGCCGGCGCTCGACCCGGGTCGTGAAGACCGGGGCCAGCTCCTCGGGCAGGACCAGGCCGAGCGCCTCCAGCGCCGCCGGATCGCCGATGCGATCGAGCTCCGGCGCCATGGCGGCGACGGTGCATTCCCATTCGCCCCGCACCGTGTGCGCCGCACCGCCGACCGACGCGGTCTTGATCGTCTGGACATGTCGCTCGCCGGACCGGCGGACCCGCAGGCTGACCCGACGCGCGGCGAGGCGCAGGTCCGGCGTGTCGAAGTAGCGGCTCTCGAGCGGCAGCACCTCGGGCGCGGAGAACGCGAAGGGGCTCGCCCCCAGGCGCGCGGCGAGCCTGGCGAGGTCGGCCGGGTCGACCATGAGCTTCAGCTCGATCTCATGGTCGCAGGATGGCGCGCGCACGTCAGAGCCTCCGAATCCCGTTGGCGCAAGTGGTCGAAGAACCCGGCGTTCAGCGACCCTCGTCCACTCCCCGCATATTCTGCTAGACTTGGGTAGCGGTGTCGCTGACCCAGATCAATGCGGCAGGATCAGCGCCCGGCTAGGAATTCTGCCGGTTGTCCCGATCGGGGTGGAGGAGCGCAAGCCATGAGTCTCAAGGATCTGCTGGTGCATATCGACGACAAGCCGAGCAGCGACAAGCGCCTCGATGCGGCGGTGGCACTGGCGCTCGCCTGCGACGCCCATCTCGCCGGCCTGATGCTGGTCGCCGAGCCCTATGTGCCGGCCGCGATCGGCGTCAGCATTCCGGCCGAGGTGCTTCGCGAGCAGCGCGAAGCGGCCGTGCAGCGTTGCGACGCGGTGCTGGCCAAGGCCAAGGCGCGCGCCGACCAGGCCGGCTGTCGGCTGGAGGTGCGCCGCGAGGTGGTCATGGTCGACGATTTCGGCACGGCCTTCGCACGCCAGGCACGGCATGCGGATCTCAGCATCGTCGGCCAGGCGGATCCGAACGAGGGCGATGTCGACGCCGAGCTCGTCGTCGAGGCGAGCTTTCTCGACAGTGGCCGGCCGGCGCTCGTCATCCCCTATATCGGCGCCCGCCAGATCCCGCCGAAGCGTGTCCTGATCGCCTGGGACGGGTCGCGCGAGGCGGCCCGGGCGGTCGGCGACGCCATGCCGCTCATGCGCAAGGCGGAGAGCGTCCTCGTGCTGGTCGTCGATCCGGCGAAGCTGAAGGGTCGCATCGGCGAGCAGCCGGGCGCCGATCTCGGCGAGCATCTGGCCCGGCATGGCCTGAAGGTCGAGGTGCGGACCGCGGCGAGCGGCGGCCAGGCGGTCGGCGACGTCATCATCGGCCAGGCCAGCGATGCCGGCATCGACCTCGTGGTGATGGGTGCCTACGGCCACTCGCGGCTGCGCGAGCTGGTGCTGGGCGGCGCCACCCAGAGCCTGCTCGATCACATGCCGATCCCGGTGCTCATGGCGCACTGAAGGGGCCGGCCCGGCGGGGTCTGCCGAGCCTCAGCGCGGCGCCGGCGGGGGCGGGGCGGGGGCCACGTCGAGATGCACCGTCTGCAGGGCGTCGAGGCGGGCTCGGGTCTCCCTGAGCTCCTCCTCGACGCCCTTGAGGCGCTCGAGCTCGGCCATGAGCTCGGCGGTGTCGGAGACCACGCCATCCGTCGGTCGGAGCTCGGCGGCGAGCCGCGCCATGGTCCGCAGCTCCTCCTCGAGCCCGGCGATGCGCTGGTTCGCGGCGGCATAGGCCTCGGGCGTGATCGCGCCCGAGCTCGTCGTCTGCGCCTCGAGCCGGCGCTCCAGCTCCGCATTTCGGGCAGCGAGCTCGGCGAGCTCGGCATCGTGCGCCGCGGTCGCGGCGTCGAGCGCGGCTGCGCTCGCCCTGGCCATGCTGTCGCGCTCGGCCCTGAGGCCGGCGGCCTCGCGCCCGGCGAGCGCCCGCGCATCCCGGGCCTCGGCCAGCTCGGCGGCGAGCGTGCCGGCCCGCTCCGCCGCCGTGG
>Ga0209607_1001168_pt1 | contig 22165 bp, 20 predicted proteins | sample AD_UKC117_MetaG_FD_184413 | JGI IMG/M metagenome (GOLD analysis project Ga0209607, IMG submission 184413) | Active sludge microbial communities of municipal wastewater-treating anaerobic digesters from Hong Kong - AD_UKC117_MetaG (SPAdes)... | ecosystem: Engineered > Bioreactor > Anaerobic >... | reverse complement strand
GGGGCGGGAGCGTCGGGCTGCAGCGTCGGCGCCGGCCCACAGGCGTGAGAGTTGGGTACGTGCGTTGGAGATCGGTACGTACGTTGGAGATCGGCGGGGCGTGGATGTCCAACGGCTGTGCGTTTGTCCAGCGTGCGTACATAACTCCAACGCGTGCGCCGGGGCGGGAGTCGGGCCAACGCCTGCGCCGGGACGGGAGTCGGGCCAACGCCTGCACCAAGGCCGAAGAGTCCGAGCGGCCCGTCGTGTTCATCCAGACATGAAAGAGCCCGCTACCTGCGTTCTGGCCCGTAAGGAAAGGCCATGTCGCAGGTAGCGGGCTACTTCAACGTTTCCGCAGTGTTCGGGAACCTCAGTGCTGGTAGCCGAGGGCGACACCGGTGCGGGCTCCGCGGCGGCGCAGGGAGCGGCGCTCGGCCTCGGACATGCCGCCCCAGATGCCTGAATCCTGGCCGGACTCCAACGCCCAGCTCAGACACTCACTCACCACGTCGCAGTGGGAGCAGACGGCTTTGGCATCCTCAATCTGCAGGAGGGCCGGGCCCGTATCACCGAGGGGGAAGAACAATTCCGGGTCCTCGTTACGGCAGGCAGCGTTCGCGCGCCAGTCCATTCAATTCCTCCTAGCTCGTGGCTTCCCCCCGGGTAGCCGTCCGGAGGCCGTAGCAGACACGCACACCCGATTCGGCGGGGGGTGGTGCTCTTCGGCCTTTTGCTGTGGCGTATCTTGCGCTCCAGCGACTTCAGATTCACACAACGTGCACGGATTCACAAGGGTTCTCGGGCATAAGTCACATCACAGCGGTGTGTTCTGCATCACATTCGATACCCGGCAGCGCGGATTCCGTCACTTTCGCCCGAATCGAGTGCGGAATGTAGTTGTCCGGGGACGATTCGTAACTGCTTGACTACGGAACGTAAACCCTCAATGCTGACCGCACAGACCGGAAGGTGACGTCCGTAACGTCGCCGACCAGCTCCCCGTCCACCTGCATCGGAGTCGGGCGCACGGCGGTGATCCGGAACTCGTCGAGGTCATGCCAGGCCACCATCGACTTGGGGTTTCCCCGTTGTCGGCTGAAAACGATCCGCGTTGAAAGCCTCACCGCTTGTGCGGTTCGCATGGTCTTCGTGGCCCACAGATCGAGGCCGGTGTCGAAAGACGCCCGCGGGGACGGGTTCACCGGGTGGGCGCCGATGTAGGTCCAGGGGGAGGTGTTCTGCACGATCGCCAAGAACACACCGTCAATCGGCTCCTCGCCCTCCCGATGCAGGAGCAAGGCCGGCTGTTTGCGGTCGCTGCCGGTGAAGAAGTGACGGACCGTCGTGGCCAAATATCGGGTGGGGGTCGCGCTCTTGCCCTTGGCCCGGGCCTGCTCCATGCGTTCCATGATCTCTGCGTCGAGTCCCAGCCCGGCGGTAAACGTGAAGTAGCGGTCCTCCACCTGTCCGAGGCCGATGGTGCGGGTGTGACCGTCGCGCATGGCCCGCAGCAGAAGCCCGGTGGATTCGACCGCGTCCTGTGGAAAGCCCAACGCACGGGCGAAGACATTGGCACTGCCGCCGGGCACGGTGCCGAGCACCGGCAGGGACGGCTGTGCGCCTTCTGCGAGCAGGCCGTTGACCACCTCGTGGACTGTGCCATCGCCGCCGAGGGTGAGGATGCAGTCCATTGCCTCTTCGCGGGCCCTGGCCCCCAATTCCCCCGCATGACCGCGATGTGTGGTGGTGACGACCTCCAGGTGGAACTTGTCAGCCAGTGCGCTGATGAGTACGTCACGCGTCACGTCGTTGGTGGTGGTCGCTTTGGGGTTGACCACGAGTAGGCCTCGCACCCGACCAACGGTAGCGACAGATAGATTCATGACGTGGGACAGGGACTTTCGCCGGCTCGACAGGCAGCCGTTCTGGCTGGATTCGAAGCCCTCGCGATTGTGGTGTTCGCTGCTGCTCTGGGGATCGCGTCGCTCAACACGCAGGGTACGAACACTGGCGCCTCGCCGGTGGCAGAAGTTCTGGTCTATCTGGCCTTCGCGGGCTGTATGGGTCTGGTGGCGCGCGGGCTGTGGCGGCACAGTCGGTTCGCCCGCACGCCCATGGGCTTCGCACAGGTCTTCGGGCTGATCAGCGCCTGGCTGCTACTGGAGGGCGACGGGTGGGCGGTCTTCGCCGGAGCGTTGGTCGCTGCTGTGTCGGTGCTGGGGTTGTACCTCACGATGCGCCCCTCTACCGGAGCAGACCTCGAGGACTGATGTCAGGCGTCGACGCCCATGCCGCCGCGCAGCGTCGCCAACGACTTCACCAGCAGCCTGCTCACATGCATCTGAGAGACCCCGACCTCCTGGGCGATCTCCGACTGCGTCTTGTTGTGGAAGAAGCGCAGCAGGATGATCTGGCGTTCCCGCTCCGGTAGCGCAGCCAGCAAGGGGCGCAATGTCTCGCGGTACTCCACGTTCTCCAACGCCTCGTCGTCGGTGCCCAAGGAATCCACCAGCGCCGGGGCCTCGCTCTCGGCGTCACTGGCGCCGTCCAGCGACAAGGTGCTGTAGGCCTGGGCCGATTCGATGCCGTCGAGCACCTCGTCCTCCGAGACTCCCATGTGTGTGGCCAGTTCCCGAACCGTAGGCGCCCGGCCCAGCGTCTGGGACAGTTCGGCGGTCGCCTTGCTGATGGCCATGCGCATCTCCTGCAGACGTCGCGGGACGCGCACGGACCAGCCCTTGTCACGGAAGTGCCGCTTGATCTCGCCCACCACCGTGGGTGTCGCATACGTCGAGAACTCAACCCCACGCTCAGGGTCGAAACGGTCGACGGCCTTGATCAGCCCGATCGTCCCGACCTGCACCAGATCATCGTGCGGCTCGCCACGGTCGCGGAATCGGCGTGCCAGGTAGTGCACCAACGGCACATGCATCGTGACCAGTTCGTCGCGGACGACCGCACGTCTGGGATCACTGACGTCGAGTCCGGCGAACTCCGCGAGCAGCACCCGCTCGCGGTCGCGGTCCTGACTGCTCCACGAGGAACTGCGTTGGGGCGGTACCCGCGATGTCGGTTCCGAATCGCTCACAGCGCCACCGACTCGACACCGCTGGCTTGCATCCTGATCGACAGCGAACCGTCGGACACATCTGTCGAAACCTCGTCGACCAGCGCTGTCAGGACGGTCCAGGCGAACGTGTTCGTCGCAACCGGCAGTTCACGCCGGCTCGGACCCTGCACCACGATCGTGATGTGGTTGCCCTCGACCGTCAGCACGACCTGCAGGTCGGCGCCGTCGGGTGCATCCGCGATCACCAGCGCACAGGCCTCGTCCACCGCCAGTCTGATGTCGTCGAGTCGGTCGAGCGGGAAATCAGCCTGAGCGCATGCTGCTGCCGTGGCTGCCCGCGCGAGCGTGACGTACGCCGACTGCGCGGGAACCGTGAGCACGATGTCGGATCCCATAGGCGCGAGGCTAGTGCGACTCGCGTGCTCTTGGCCAATGCGTGGCAGCTGGTCGTGCTACTCCTGCGTGGGAGAAACCGTCGGCTCCGGTGGCGGTGTCGCAGCGGGGAACTGCTCGGTGGCCAGCGGTGTTGGTTCCGGGATGTCCTTGCTGGTCAGGATCTCAGGTTCACTGATGGCCCCGGATGCGATGCCCCACTGATCCAGGATGGCCAGGTACGTTCCGTCCTCCATCATGGATTCCAGAGCCCCGTCGATGGCCCTCGCAAGTTGTTTGCGGTCATCGGCCACCGCGATCCCGTAGGGAGCACTCTCGAAAGGTTTGCCGTTGGTGACCAGTTGGCCGTTGGACTGCCTGACTGCGTTCTCGATGATCGGTGAGTCGGCGAGGGTTCCGTATGCCTTGCCGTCGAGGACGGCCTGGGTCGCCGGGGCCTGGCTCTGGAACGTCAGGATGCGGATGGGTTTCTTCTGCTGCTCGATGCAGTTGGCCGATTTCTCGACGAGCTGCGCGTACTGCAGGCTGCCATCGAGAACCGCGATCTTGCGCCCACAGAGGTTGCGTGGGCCGAAGCGCTTCTTGGCCGGCGGCCGGACCGCCAGCTGTGAGCCGGAGGAGTAGTACGTGACCATCCGGGCGTTCTGCAGGTCGTTGTCGTCGACCGACAGCGCTGAGATGGCGGCTTCGAACCGGCCGGCGGCGACGCCTGGTACCAGAAGGGCATAGGCGTCCTCGGAGAACTCCACCCGAAGGTCGAGCCGCTTGCCCACTTCCATCATCAAGTCGAGGTCCGCGCCGACCGCCTGACCCCGCTGGAGGAACTCCATCGGGGGGTAGCTCGGGTCGATCCCGACCAGCAGCACCCCGTCCTCGCGGATCTTGGTGGGCACCTTCTCCGCCAGAGCGCTGATCGCGGCGGTGTTGGACGGCGTCGGCTCTGAAGTGGCGCCGTTCTGGCACCCAGCCAGCGCACCCGCTGCAATTGCCGCCCCACAGGCCATACCGACGAGCGCGGAGCGGCGCAGCACCATGTGGGATCCCTCCAGAAAGAACTGCCCACCATTGTGCCGAAGGGCTTGTGGAAAGATGACACCGCATCGCACAGAACGAGGATCACTTGTGGACTTGGACAACGACCCGGCCTTCCCCCTGCACCGACGAGGCAAGATCGAGGTGCGCCCGACGGTGCGCATCCGCGACGGCGCGGGCCTGGCGCTGGCGTACACGCCGGGGGTCGCCAGGGTGTCCCAGGCGATCGCGGCACAGCCCGATCTCGCCTTCGACTACACCTGGAAGGCGAACACGGTGCTGGTGGTCACCGACGGGACCGCGGTCCTCGGACTCGGCGACATCGGGCCGAAGGCGGCGCTGCCGGTCATGGAGGGCAAAGCCCTGCTGTTCAAGGAGTTCGCCGGGGTTGACGCCGTCCCGATCTGCCTTGACACCAAGGACACCGACGAGATCATCGAGACCATCGTGCGCATCGCCCCGGCGTTCGGCGGGATCAACCTGGAGGACATCTCCGCACCCCGGTGTTTTGACATCGAGGACGGGTTGCAGCAACGACTGGACATCCCGGTGTTCCACGACGACCAGCACGGGACCGCGATCGTCGTCATCGCCGCACTGGAGTCCGCAGCGAGGCTGACCGGACGTGAGTTCGCCGACATCCGGGCCGTGGTGTCTGGCGCGGGGGCCGCCGGTGTGGCCGTGTCGAACATGTTGCTGTCGGCGGGTGTCAAGGACCTGTGCGTGTGCGACTCGCAAGGGTTGCTGGGTCCGCATCGCGAAGGGCTCCGCGGGGTCAAAGCCGATCTCGCCGCGCGCACCAACCCCCGCGCGATCTCAGGTTCCATCGAGGAGGGCCTGGAGGACGCCGATGTGTTCATCGGGGTCTCCGCCGGTCAAGTATCGGAGCGGGCACTGTCCGGAATGGCCGATGACGCCATCCTTTTCGCCCTTGCCAACCCGACGCCCGAAGTCGATCCGGCGGTGGCCGGCAAGTACGCCGCGGTGGTCGCGACCGGACGCAGCGACTTCCCGAATCAGATCAACAATGTGCTGGCCTTCCCCGGGGTATTCCGCGGGGCGCTGGATGTGCGGGCCTCCCGAATCACGTCCAACATGCAGCTGGCCGCGGCCGGTGCCTTGGCCGACCTTGTGGGCGACGACGTCGCGCCGGACTACATCGTGCCCTCGGTGTTCGACAAGCGGGTCGGTGGGCACGTGGCAGAGGCGGTAGCGGCGGCAGCCCGGGCCGACGGGGTGGCCCGGCTGTAAGCGCTGTTCTTGGGGTTTGCGGGCGGCGCCTGGCAAACGCGGTCTGCTTTCGCGCGATGCCGCTCGCCTGCACCGGCTACCGCTTCTCCGGGCCCAAGGTGTCCACCAGATCGGGGGTCAAAGCCAACGGATCTCGGACGAGCAGGTGCTTGCGGACCGGTCCGTGTCCGGGCACGGCGCTGCTGGGCTGCCCGAGGGCGGGCGTCGGGGTTGCGGGCGGCTGCGCGGCGCTCCCCAGCACGACCTCCGGGACCAGACCTTTGCGTTCCAACGCCGCCTGCACCTTGGGGTGGGCGAGTTCGGAGACGGCGACGGTGTCGGAGATCGGCCTCAATTTGGCGGCCTTCACCGAGCACGCCGTCACCAGGTCGACGGGATCGCTGACCACGACCACCGTGGGTGCCGAGATCAGCCGGATCCTTCCTGCCCGCCCGGCAGCGTCCCGCACCAGCCACTCGATGTTCGCGGCCAACGGAACCGATGAGAGCTCGGTGAGGAACTCCAAGATCGATTCCGGGGTCTTCCCGGCTTGTACGGCCACGGTGAGCAGGTGCGGATCGAGTCGGTAGATGAACGCGCCGGCGTCGCTTTCGAGCACTGCGATGGACGCCAGCCAGGCAGCGACGTCGGCACGCAGATCGGGCGGGGCGATGACGGTGTGGTCAGCCTGCACGATCGCCTGCGTCGAACCCCCGACCTCGATGTCGGCCGCGGCCACGGGATCTCGCAAAGCAGCCGCACCGAGTTCGGTCAGGCCCGCCGGACCGGATGAGGCAATCACACCGAGGTGACGCAGATCGTCGACCGCCTCCAGCGCTTCGGCCTTGTCGCCCTCTGGTGCGTAGTGATGGGCGACCCACTCGGCGAACTGATCGGGGTTGGTCCAGCCTGCTGCCGGCTCCAGATTCGCCAACTCCCACAGCACCAGGTGTCGATTGATGACCTGTGGCTCCGAGAAGTCACCTTGGGGCCGGCACCATTCGGCCAGTAGTCGCAGCCATTGCTGGCTGGGCGTCAAACAGTTCCACTCGGCGATGAGTTGCTCATCGGGGTTCCAGACCTCGTCGATCGTTTGATTGCGGCCACGACCGGACTTGGACACGATCTTGGCCCGAACAAGCCCGATCCCCATGGCCAGCCGTCCCAGCAGGTCGATCGCCTGCACCGGACTTCCCAGTGACTTCGCCAGGCTCCGCACGTTGGTCTTGGCCAAACGCATATGCCCGCTCTTCAACGCCGCAGGTGGATGCGCGCGCCAGACCTGTAGCGCCCGATCCAGGTCGGCGACCACCCTCGGAATGCGCGCCGGGGTGGGGCTCACCTGCTGCGTGGCAGGCTTCTCGGGCACGCTCCAGTGGGTGAAGAACGGGCGGTCCAGTACCGGCCATGCCTGTTTCCACACCCACAGTCGCGAGTCCCAGCTGGCCCCGATGAGGCCACGGCTCATGAGCTCGTCGAGCACGTCGATACGGGGATCGTGACGCAAGTGGTTGGGACGGTAGTGGACCATCCGGGCAGCGAATGCGTATTCGTACAGGTCGTCGTCGTGAAGATCTGCGTCGGCGATGCGCAGCAGAAGGTCCCAGGCCTCGCCCGACAGCTCAGCACGGATCCGCACGGCGTTGCCGGGGTCGGCGAAGAAGTCGGCGATCGCGTCGATCCGCTCCTGCTTGCGCATCGGTGGTTTGATTCCCAGGGTCCGGCAGATGCCCGCCAGGGCATCGCTGGTGATCGGCGTGTGGTCCGAGGCCATCGACGGCGCGACCTCGTGCACGAGGTTTTCGGATTGCGGCCGAAGCGCTGCTGCCCCGTCGGGCCGCAGAACAATCAACTCGCCGGCCGCGAGCCGGGACAACTCCCGGTCCAGGTCGTCGGCCCCGAGCCCCGGTGTCTGCTTCTCGATCTGAGCTCGGGTCGCCTCACCGCCAAGGGTCGCGATCACCTGCAGCAGTTGAATCCCCGTGACCCCGGCGGTCCGCGCAGCAACCCATGCGGCCTGACCGCCCAGACGCCACTGTCCAAGCCTGGTGGCCGGATTCTCCAGCCTCGGTCCGGACGCGATCCCGAATGCGTGTATGCCCAGCAGCGGAACAGCACGCAGGTGTTCCACCATCGATTGCGTCATGTGGCAACGCTACGCAAGCAGGCGGTTCTACCCGACCGGGACCTCCGGCAGAGTCTCCAGCGCGTGGGACAGCCGAGCGTCGGTGACGTCCTCGTCGACCATCCGGCCGTTGAGGTAGGCGTCGTAGGCCGGCAGGTCGAAGTGGCCATGTCCGCACAGTGCCGTGAGGATGACCGTTTCCTCGCCGGTTTCGCGGGCCTTCTTCGCCTCCCGGATCGCCAATGCCAGTGCGTGGGTGGGCTCCGGCGCGGCGACGATGCCCTCCGTGCGCGCGAACTGCACGGCGGCCGAGAAGCACTCGGTCTGCGGCACCGCCTCGGCGGTCATCAGACCCTGGTCGTAGACGTGACTGATCAGTGGCGCCATGCCGTGGTAGCGCAGGCCACCGGCGTGGATCGGGTCCGGGACGAAGTCGTGGCCGAGGGTGTGCATCTTCATCAGCGGGGTCATCCCCGCGGTGTCGCCGAAGTCGTAGGCGTACACCCCACGGGTCAACGACGGGCAGCTGGCAGGTTCCGCCGCGACGATCTCCGGAGAGATGCGCCCGGCCAGCTTCTCGCGCAGGAATGGGAACGACAAGCCCGCGAAGTTCGACCCGCCACCGGTGCAACCCACGATCATGGTCGGGGTGTCACCGGCCATCTCCATCTGCAGCAGCGCTTCCTCACCGATCACTGTCTGGTGCAGAAGCACGTGGTTGAGCACCGAGCCCAGCGCGTACCGGATATCGGGATTCTGGGCTGCGACCTCGACCGCCTCGGAGATCGCGATGCCCAATGAACCCGACGCGTTGGCCGGGTCCGCCCCGAGCATGCGACCGGCTTCGGTCAGCTCGGACGGCGAACGGTGCACCGTACCCCCGAACGCCTCGATCATCAGCCGGCGGTAGGGCTTGGAATCATAGGAAGCGCCGACCTGCCACACCTCGCACTCCAGGCCGTAGAGAGCGCAGGCGAAGGCCAGGGCCGTGCCCCACTGCCCGGCACCGGTCTCCGTGGTGAGTTTCTTCACGCCCTCCAGAGCGTTGTAGTACGCCTGGGGCACGGCGGTGTTCGGCTTGTGCGAACCGGCCGGTGACACGCCTTCGTACTTGTAGTAGATGCGCGCGGGCGTGTCGAGGGCCTGCTCCAGACGGTGCGCGCGGAACAGCGGAGTTGGCCGCCACTGCCGGTACACGTCGAGCACACCACCGGGGATCTCGACGAAACGTTCCGAGGTGACTTCCTGCTCGATCAAGCCCATCGGGAACAGCGGGGCGAGGTCCTCGGGGCCGACCGGTTCTTTGGTGCCGGGATGCAGCGGCGGCGGGGGAGCAACCGGCAAGTCCGGGATGATGTTGTACCAGGTCGTGGGGATCTGGTCCTCGGTGAGCAGGTACTTGTGCTGGCGTACGGTGTCATCCATCCGGAAGGCCCTTTCCTCGTTTGATCGGCACGCTACCGAGGGGTTGGTGACAACCCGAGTCCGGGGTCAGTTGCCCGGGCGACCCAGGCGGTCCGGTACGGCCACGACCTGCGCTCAGGCGGCGAGAGCAGCCGGCATCGGTGCCGCTCGCAACTCCGACAGCAGCCCATCAAGTAGTGCGGCCGGGACCACCAACAACTGTCCGAGGGTCGTGCTGATCTCCCAGCTCAGAGAACTGTTCGGGTCGGGTCGACCCTGTACGCGGGCTCGCAAGGCGCTCAAAGGGATCCCCATCGCGTTGCCCCACATCATCGTGCGGGTGGCGAGCAAGACGCACAAGGCTTGTTCAGCGCCGTACTGCTCGACGATGCGCTGCCAGGCGCCGGCATGCGGGTGTCCTCGCGTATCGGCGTAGTGCTGTCCGAACGCAATGGCAGGCAATTGGTCGTCGGGGACGCCGCGCGTTATGCCACCGAGCAGATCGCGCACCTCACTGGAGTCCATGCCCGCCTCAAGTGCGAACTTCGCATGGCCGTAGGCGCACAATTCGCAGCCGTTGACCTGCGTGACGGCCAGTCTGATCCGCTCCGCGAACTGCTGATCGCACTGGACCTGCCCCCTGAGTGCCCGCACGACGGTACGCGCGGCCTGCGCAGTGATGCGGTAGGTATCGCGCACTGAGTAGCGGTGCCTGGCGACCATTTGCATACTTCAGGCTCCCACGTACGGCTAATTGCCGGACATGAGACCGACGGCTGCGATGAAATCCTCGATGTCTGTGTCCGTGGTGTCCCAGGAGCACATGAACCGGTATTCATCGGCCGCCAACCACTCGTAGAAGTGGTACTGCGCCTGCAGTTCGCCGGGCTCGGGCAGGATGGCGAACACCGCGTTCACCTCGACGGGCTGGGTCAGCGCGACGCCCACTTCGACCAGACGCTCACCGAGCTGCCGGGCCATGGTGTTGGAATGCTCGGCGTTGCGCCGCCACAGGTCGTCGGACAGCAGTGCGATGAACTGCGCGGCCAGATAGCGGTGCTTGCTCATCAACTGCGTGGTGGCCTTCCGGATCCACTTGGCCTGGTCGCCCAGACCGGGATCCACGAACACCACGGCCTCGGCGCCCATCAAGCCGTTCTTGGTCCCGCCCATGCTGATCACGTCGGCGTCGAACATAGCGGCTGCCTCACCGAGACTGATCCCGAGCGCTGCCGCGGCGTTGGCCAAGCGGGCACCGTCTACGTGGATCTTCATCCCCAGCCGACGGGCTTCGGACACCAAAGCACCGGCTTGCTCGGCGGTATAGACGGTCCCGTACTCCGTGGATTGGGTCAGGGACAACACCTTGGGTTGCACGGCGTGCTCATCACCGATGCGTTCGCAGGTCGCGGCCAACTGCTCGGGCACGATGCGCCCGTCCGGGGTCGGCAGACCGATGAGCTTCGACCCCAGGATCCGCTCAGGCGCGCCCCCCTCGTCGACGTTGATGTGCGCGACGTCCGAGCAGACCACCGCGTCCCAGGGACGAAGGCAGGACTGCAGTGCGATGAGGTTGGCGCCGGTTCCGTTGGCCACCAGGATCGGCACGCTGTCCGCGCCGAACTCCTGACGCAGCAGATCCTCGGCCTCGCGTGTCCAGGGATCGTCGCCGTACGCGCTGACGTGCCCCTCGTTGGCCGCGTGCAACGCTGCCATGACCTCGGGGTGCACACCGCTGTGATTGTCACTGCCGAAAGAGACCATGTGTCCATGGTGTCCGACGGGCGTGGGTGGGTGTCCATGAGCCCCGGGCTATAGGCCCCTGACCTTGGCCACCCGAGTCGTCTTGGCCTTGGCGCTGTCAGTGGCTGGCAACCTCAGTCGGTACCGCACCACGGTGCCCTTCTTGGCCCGGAGGGTCACTTTCCGCTTCAGGCTTTTCCAGGTGTACCGGTGGTACTTCTTCCAGTGTCCCTTGGCCTTCTTCTGGACGGTGCCCTTGCGGCCCTTGGCCGGTTTCACGCGTACGGTGAGCCTCACTTTGCCCTTGCGTGCGACTGTCTTCTTGGGCCAGCCTTTGACCGTGGTCTTGGACTTGACCTTCGGCTTCGGAGGGGCCAGGTAGGTGAAAGCGGAGGACAGGGTGGCCGGGCCCGCCGGGCTGGTCAGCACGATGTCCACCGTTCCCGCCGGTCCGCCGGGAGTGGTGATCGTGACCGCGGCATCGGATCCGACAGTGAACGGGACTGACACCCCACCCATCGTCACGTCGCTGGTGGCAAGCAGTCCCGACCCGTCCAGGGTCACCGCCGTCCCCCCGAGCGTGGGACCATTGCCGGGACTCGCGGCGGTCAGAGCCGGGCTCGGGAAGAACGAGCGGGTGCGTAGCAGGGTGTTTACGCCCCACAGCACCGTCGCATAGCGACCGTCACCCGACTGCGTCATCGCCGCACCGCTCACCTCGTCACCGGATTGCCACACCGTCTGCGGTGTCCAGCTGGCGCCCCCGTCCAACGTGACGACGGTCTGCAGGGCCTTCAGTGAGCCGGCATTGTCGATCCACATCGCGCGGGCTGAACGCCCATCAGGGGAAAGCACCAGGCCCGGCCCCTTCGAGTCCGCGCTCTGTGCGCTGAGGGTCACGTCCGGCGACCAACTACCACCGCCATCGGAACTCCACGCGCTGCGGACCTCGTATGTCGGATCCGGGTTCACGTACCGACTCCAGGCCGCAACCGCACGCAGGCCGTCGGAACTCACCGAAACCACCGGGTACTCGCCGTACTGGCCGCTAGGGCTGACGCGGGTCGGGGCGTTCCAGGAGGCGCCACCGTCCGAGGAGGTCGCGGCGGCGATGTACCGGTCGACGCCGGGGCTGCCGTCCCACACGATCGTGGCCCGCAGCCCGTCGGCGGAGATTCCCAGGCTGGGGTGGTCTCCGGATTCCGCCGGGTCCGATATCGATACGGCGTCGGACCAGGTCTTGCCGCCGTCTGCTGTGGCTGACGTCTGCACGCCGCGAAACGCGATCTCGTACTGGCCCCAGGCCACGATCCCACGCAAGCCATCGTCGGACAGGCCGACGCGTGGCACCCCGCTGCTGAAACCCTGCGCGGACAGCGACCGGACCGGGCTCCAGGTGTGTCCGGAGTCCGCGCTGCTGGCGACCTGCACGTCGTAATGCTCGGAGCCATCGTCATGGCGCCAGGCGAGCAGAACACGAGTGCCATCGGCTGAGCCGATCACCTGCGGCAGGAAGTCCTCCCGGTCGCCGGACACCGCGACCGGAGCGGTCCAGGTCGTCCCGGCATCGGTACTGGTGACCGAGCGGATGCCTCCGGGCTCGGCCCGAAGCGCGTAGACCACGACGATGGTGCGCCCTCTGACGCAAACCTTGAGATCGTTGACTGCACCAGCGGGCGAGATCGGGCGCGGGGTTGTCCACAGGCGGCCACCGGTGTGGCTCGTGCTGACCTGGATCGCTTCGGACCGCCACACCGCGGCCAGCAGCGACCCATCCTCAGAACTTGCGACGTGTGAGTGGGTGCCGGAGTCGGTGAGAACCTGGGGAGGGGCCCACAGATCAGCGCGGGCCGGTGGGCCCCAGCAGAGTAGTCCTGCGCACAGGGCGAGGGTGATCATCGAAGACCGCAATAACCTCAGCGTCGGCATAGTGATCATCCCCTTCACCGCCTCGCCGATTCCAGTCTACTCCCGGGCGGTCTCTGCCGGTCCGTCATCGCGCTGAGCAGCGGTGTTCTAGCGTGAAGCCATGCTCGCGGCTTATGTGTCGGACTTCGACTCCGACGATCCGGTGTCGGCACTACAGGTCGGGGAGCGCCCCGCGCCACAGGTTCCCGAGGGTTGGGTCGAGGTGAAGGTCAAGGCGGCCTCGCTGAACCATCACGACTTGTGGAGCCTGCGAGGCGTCGGCCTGTCCGCCTCGGCGCTGCCGATGATCCTGGGCTGCGACGCCGCGGGAATCGATGCCGAGGGCAGGGAGGTCATCGTGCACTCGGTGATCGGATCGGCGCAGGCCGGCGGCGGGGATGAGACGTTCGATCCCGGACGCAGTCTGCTGTCCGAGCGACACCAAGGCACCTTCGCGCAATGGGTCGCCGTCCCGGCGGTGAACCTCATTCCGAAGCCACGGGCGCTGTCCTTCGCCCAAGCCGCCTGCCTTCCGACGGCGTGGTTGACGGCCTACCGCATGCTGTTCACCCGGGGTGCGTTGCAGCCCGGGGAAACGGTGCTGGTGCAGGGCGCAGGAGGCGGCGTGGCTAGCGCGGCGATCATGCTGGCGCGGCACGCGGGCGCCCGGGTTTGGGCGACCACGCGCGACAAGTCCGACTTCGCGCTCGAGATGGGCGCGCACGCGGTGTTCGACTCCGGTCAGAGGTTGCCCCACCGGGTCGACCTGGTGATCGAGACGGTGGGCAAGGCCACGTGGTCGCACTCGATCCGCAGCCTGCGGCCGGGCGGGCGACTGGTGGTCAGCGGAGCCACCACCGGGGGTCAGCCGCCCGCGGACCTGAACCACGTCTTTTTCCGTCAGTTGAGCGTGATCGGTTCGACGATGGGCACCGCGGCCGAACTCCGGCGATTGATCGACATGTGTGAGGCGACCGGTCTGCGCCCGCCGATCGACGCCGAGTACCCCTTGGCGGATGCCCGCTCGGCGTTCGAGCGACTTGCCGCCGGTGAGGTGCGCGGCAAACTTGTGCTGACCGTCGAGTAGCGGCGTCCACCGCCGCAGGCGTTGGACTTATGTACACGCGTTGGAGATCGGTACCGGCGTTGGAGTTGCACGCCCGTTCCTTCTCTCACGCATGTGCCGATGTCCAACGCCCGTACCCAACTCCAACGCCTGCCGGGCACCTTCAGGAGGGGCAACCATCACAGACCGCGACGCAGGCGCTTTTGCTCGTACATCCGCGCGTCTGCCTGTGCCACAGCCTCGGCAACACTGACGCCTGTTCCGCTGACAGACCAGCCGACCGAGGCTGCGACATCGGCATCCACCAGTGCCGCCTCCAGTCGTTGCACGAACTGAGCCGGTTCCAAAGCGTCCGGTTCCTCGAGCAGGATTGCGAACTCGTCCCCGCCGATCCGGGCAACGACGTCGGCCCCGCGGGTGGATCCACCCAGGGCCGCTGCTGTGCGTTGCAGCACGTCGTCCCCCGCGGCGTGCCCGGCGGTGTCGTTGAGGTTCTTGAGACCGTCGAGGTCGACGATCACGACACACTGCCTGATGCCGAGCATCGTCAAGTTCTCCTGGGCCTGCGTAACAAGGCGTTCCCACCCGCGCCGGTTGAGCAGGCGGGTCAGTGGGTCGCGATGTGCGCTGTCCATGAGTTCCGCAGCCATCTCCGAGAGTTGAGTGGCGTGCAGCTGTGATTCCAGCACTGTCGACAACAGGCGTGCAAGCAGCCGGATCAGAGGTTCGTCGTCTGATCGGTCGGGCCGAACCTGCGGATCGATCGCGCACAGTGTGCCGAACAGTTGCCCATCGGCCAGCAGTGGGTAGCCGATGTACGCGGCGATGGGGATGTCCCGGCCGATCGGGGCCTGCGCGTAGGCAGGCACAGATGATGAGTCCGCTGCCACGTTGGGGCCCTCGCCGCGCACCATCCGGTAGCAGAAGGAGTCGCTCCAGCGGAAATGGTCGCCGCCGGTCACCCCGTACGAACGGTCCGAGGCCTGTAGCACCACCCAGTCGTCTTCGACGGTGCGCGTGACCATCCACAGTCCCATCGGGAATCTGCTCTGCAACAACTCGAGCACCGCGTCGGAGGCTTGCTGGAAGTCCTCGAACGGCGCAGTGGCAGCCAGTGCCAGTGCGCTGTCACTGGAGTCATTGACTGCGCCATCGTCGAGGGGGCGCGGTCCGCCCACCACGCTCATTCGTCGTCGTCTCGTGCCAGCCAGGTGGCCAACCGCTCAACCACATTCTCGTCGTGGGGGTGAAGATCGACGTAGACGCGTAGTTGATCGGCCAGCCAGTCCACCGTGAACTGCTCACCCTCGCGGCGGCGCAGCAGCTCCTCGATCCCGCGGTCGCTGTCGTACATCAGGCACCGATGGCCTTCGCGACCACCTGCGCCTGCTCCGCCTCATGGGCTTTGTGGGAGCCGGTCGCCGGCGAGGCTGATGCGGTACGCGAAACCCGTCCGATCGTGCGTCCGTCGAGGAACTCCGGCAGGTTGATCGAGATGTACTGGTAGGCACCCTGGTTCATCGGCTCCTCCTGGACCCAGATCAACTCGGCGTCCTCCGGGAACTGCTGCAAGGCTGCCCGGATCTCCTCACCCGGAAGCGGGTAGAGCCGTTCCAGTCGCACGATCGCGACGTCCTCGGAGCCGGCCTTCTGCCGCCCGGAGAACAGGTCCCAGGTGATCTTGCCCGCACACAGCAGCACGCGTCGTACACCGGCCGGGTCAACAGTGTTGTCGGTGATGACCGGCTGGAAGTAGCCGTTGGTGAAGTCGCTGGCCTTGGACGTTGCGGCCTTGAGCCTCAGCATCGACTTGGGGGTGAAGACGATCAGTGGCTTGTGATGCGGCGCCTTGGCGTGCCAGCGCAACAAATGGAAGTAGCTGGCCGACGTGCTGGGCATGGCCACGGTCATGTTGTTCTGAGCGGACAACTGCAGGTAGCGCTCGACCCGTGCGGAGGAGTGATCGGGACCCTGCCCCTCGTAACCGTGCGGCAACAACATCACGATGCCCGATAACTGCCCCCATTTCTGCTCACCGCTGGAGATGAATTCGTCGGTGATGGTCTGCGCGCCGTTGGCGAAGTCCCCGAACTGGGCCTCCCACAGCACCAGGGTTTCCGGGGCCTGCACGGAGTAGCCGTACTCGAACCCGAGGGCCGCAAACTCGCTGAGCATCGAGTCGAAGACGTAGAACCGGCCCTGGTCGGCCGACAGGTTGTGCAGCGGCACGTACCGCTCCTCGGTCTCCCGGTCCACGATCACCGCGTGCCGCTGGCCGAACGTTCCGCGCGCGCTGTCCTGGCCGGTGAGGCGCACGTTGCGGCCTTCCAGCAGCAGCGAGCCGAAGGCCAGAGTCTCGCCCATGGCCCAGTCGATGGTGCCGTCCTGGACCATCTGCGCGCGGCGCTGCAACTGCGGCTGCAGCCGGGTGTGCACGGTGAGCCGGTCGGGGAGGGCGACCTGGGAGTCGACGATGCGTTTGAGGGTCTCCTCGCTGATCGCGGTCTCCACGTGCGCCGGGTACTCCACGACCGTGAGGACCTTCGTCTCCTCGGGGTGTGCCATCGCTTCGCGCGTCTCCGAGAAGACCCGTTCCAATTGCGACTGGTAGTCCTGCAGCGCCTTCTCGGCATCCTCTTGGGACAAGTCGCCGCGCTCGATCAGCGACGAGGTGTAGAGCTTTCGCACCGAACGCTTCTGGTCGATCAGCTTGTACATGTTCGGGTTGGTCAGCGACGGGTCGTCGGCCTCGTTGTGCCCGCGGCGCCGGTAGCAGACCAGGTCGATGACCACGTCCTTGTTGAACGCCTCGCGGAAGTCGAAGGCCATCCGCGCCACCCGCACACACGCCTCCGGGTCGTCACCGTTGACATGGAAGATCGGGGCCTGCACCGTGCGTGCCACGTCGGTGGCGTACACCGAACTGCGACTGCTCTCCGGAGGAGTGGTGAAGCCGACCTGGTTGTTCACGATGATGTGCAGCGTGCCGCCGGTGCGGTAGCCGCGCAACTGCGAAAGGTTCAACGTCTCGGCGACCACGCCTTGGCCGGCGAACGCGGCGTCGCCGTGCATCAGGACCGGCAGTACCGGGAACTCCTCACCGCGGTCCAGCGAGTCCTGCTTTGCCCGGACGATCCCTTCCAGAACCGGATTCACCGCCTCGAGATGACTCGGGTTGGCGGCCAGCGAGACCGTGATCACTTCGCCGCTTTCCGCCTCGTACTCCCCGGTACTGCCGAGGTGGTACTTGACGTCGCCGGATCCCATGACGGAGTCGACGGTGCCCCCCTCGAACTCCCGGAAGATCTGCGCGTACCGCTTGCCGGCGATGTTGGCCAGCACGTTGAGGCGGCCACGGTGGGGCATCCCGATCGCGACCTCCTCCAGGGTTTCCTGGGCGGCGGCTTCGAGAATCTCGTCGAGCACGGCCACCGTGGACTCGGCGCCCTCCAAGGAGAAGCGCTTCTGGCCCACGTACTTGGTCTGCAGGAACGTCTCGAAGGCCTCCGCGGCGTTGAGTCGGCGCAGGATCTGCATCTGCTGTTCGCTCGTGGGCGAGGTGTAGGGGCGCTCCACCTTGCTCTGGATCCATGCGCGTTGTTCCGGGTCCTGGATGTGCATGTACTCCACGCCGATGGTCCGGCAGTAGGAGTCGCGCAGAATGCCCAGGATCGTGCGCAGCTTCATGAACGGCTGTCCGCCGAACCCGCCGGTGGCGTATTCGCGGTCGAGATCCCACAGGGTCAGCCCGTGCCTGGAGATGTCCAGGTCGGGGTGTGAACGCTGCTTGTACTCCAAGGGGTCGATGTCGGCCATCAGGTGTCCGCGCACCCGGTAGGCGTGGATCAGCTCCTGGACGCGGGCGGTCTTGGAGATCTCGTCGTCATGGGCCAGCGCGATGTCCTGGGCCCAGCGGATCGGCTCGTACGGAACGCGCAACGAGCGGAACACGTTGACGTAGAAATCATCCTCGCCCAGCAGGTACTGGTGGATGCGGCGCAGGAACTCCCCGCTCTGGGCGCCCTGGATGATCCGGTGGTCGTAGGTCGAGGTGAGAGTCAGAGTCTTGCTGATGCCCTGCCGGACGATGGTGTCCAGGGCCGCGCCCTGGAACTCCGCCGGATACTCCATGGCCCCGACGCCCAGGATGACGCCCTGGCCGGGCATCAGCCGCGGCACGGAGTGAACCGTACCGATGGTCCCGGGGTTGGTCAGGCTGGCAGTCGTCCCGGCGAAATCATCGACACCGAGCTTGTTGTTGCGGGCCCGGTGGATGAGGTCCTCGTAGGCATGTCGGAACGCAGCGAAGTCCATGTCCTGCGCTTCTTTGATGCTCGGAACCAGCAACTGACGGGTGCCGTCCGGCTTGCTCATGTCGATCGCTATGCCCAGGCCGACCGACTCATGCTGCACGACCGCCGGCTTGCCGTCGATCTCGGCGTAAGAGGCGTTCATGCTGGGGATCGCCTTCATGGCCTGGACCATCGCGTAGCCGATCAGGTGGGTGAAGCTGATCTTCCCCTGCCGTTTGCGTCCGAGGTGGTTGTTGATCACCACTCGGTTGTCGATCAGCAGTTTCGCCGGCACCGCGCGCACGCTGGTCGCGGTCGGCACGCCGAGGCTGGCCTCCATGTTCGTGACCACCCGGGCGGCCGGTCCGCGCAGCACGGTGGCTTCCTCGGAGGTCACCTGGGGTGCCGCCGGTCTGGACTCGGGCGCGGCCTTCGCCGGGGTCCGGGCGGCCTTCGCCTGATCGATCCTGGTCTTCAGCGCCGCGGCGCGGGCAGGGTCCGACGGCACGTAGTCCGCGAAGAAATCCCACCAAGCCGGGTCGACTGAATGCCGATCCTGTAGATACTGCTCGTACAACTCGTCAACGAGCCATTCATTGGCTCCGAAGGAGTTCCCTGCATCAGTGGTCACGTGTGCCCCTGGGGTCGATTCGCATGCGCCCTCCAGCCTAGTGACCGAACGGCGGACACGCATCGGTCGGTCATGGTGGGTACCGGACCGTTACCGCAACGTGTCCGACGGCTTCCCGGCAAGATGGTGAATCGACCTTGACGGTTCGCGCCGGATCTACTTGACGGTCAACGCCCGGGAGATGACCAGCAGTTGGATCTCGGAGGCGCCCTCCACGACCCGCAGCATCCGCAAATGGCGCAGCACGCGCTCGATCGGCCCGGACTTCATCAGGCCCATGCCTCCGAATACCTGCAGGCATCGGTCGGCCACGGCATACGCCCGTTCGGTCGAGTAGTACTTCACGATCGAGGCGTCGAGCATGGGGTTTTGACCTTCGTCCACGGCCCACGCGAGGTGATAGACAAGCCAGCGCATCGCCTCGATCTCGACTTTGCTCTCGGCCAGCGGGAAGCTCGCCCCCTGGAACGCGGCCAGCGGCTTGCCGAAGGCGGTGCGTGCTTGCACGTGGGCGGTCGCGGCATCGAGGCTGAACTGCGCCAGCCCGAGAGCCTGCGCGCCGATGAATGCGCGCCCGGCGTTCAGGAACTCCATCGCGGCGAAGAACCCGAGGCCCACTTCACCCACGACGTGGTCGTCAGGCACCCAGGCGTCCTCGAAGAACAACTCGCCGGGGTGGGTGTCGGAGATGTTCCACTGCGTCGGGCCCCGACGGAACTGATCGGCGGGCACCAGGAACGCCGTGATGCCACCGGCGGCCCGCTTCTGCGCATCGGTCACCGCGAACACGACCGCGAAGTCGGCGTGTGAGGCGTTGGTGATGTAGTGCTTGTGCCCGTTGATCCGCCAACCGTCGCCGTCTTTGGTGGCCTTGGTGCGGATGGCTTGGGCGTCCGACCCGGCCTCCGGCTCGGTCAGCGCGAAGCACACGGTCTTCGTGCCGGTGACCACTGGTGTGACCCATTCCTTGATCAGGTGGTCGGGGAGCTTCAGCAGCAGGGAACTGGGTCCGGCCGGGTTCGGCGGTGAGATCGCGGTCATCGCCAGGCGCGAGCCGCTGCGTGCGGCGTCCTCGACCAGCGCGGTCATCCCCAGCGTGCTGAGCCCCTGGCCGCCGACCGATTCGGGCATGTGTGCGGCGAAGAAACCGGCTTCGACGGACAACGCCCGGACGCGGTCCATCGCCTCGACAATCCGCTGTCGATCCGGCGAGAGGCTTTCGAACTCGCCGGCGAGTTCCTCCTCGAGGGGCATGATCTGCCGCTTGACGAAGTCGGAGAAACTTGCGCGCAAGGCCGTGATCTCTTCGGGAAACGTGAAGTCCATGACCGCATCGTTACATGAGGATCAGCCAAACCAAGCCGCAGTCCACGTGAGCGCCACGCCGAAAGTCGTCAGCCCGAGGCCAGTGGCAGATCCCGTTGCTCCACCGCCGAACGCACCCGCCGCAGAACTACCTCCATGGCCGCATCAGTGCTGTGCAGCGTGCCGGTCACAGCCACCGCGCCGGAATTGCGGGCGGCGGCAGCGATGCGCTGCGACATGACGCCCGGGGCGATCAGGAACGGGGCGACGCAGATCTTCTCGTAGCCGCTGGAGCGCAGATCGGCGACGGCCTCCTCGACCTTCGGGCCGGTTCCCGACGCGAAGGCGACAGCTGATGCGCCCCACCCGTGCGTGCGCCACTGCAGTGCCAGAGCGGCATGCCGGCTGCGGGCTGCGGCGTAACTCGACCCGGCCGATGCCAGCACGACTGCCGTCTGCGGGTCCGGGCGATGGCCCGCGGCCTTCAGCACCGCGTCCAGGCCGTCGAGCAGGTGCGGGTCGGCGCCCATGGGGTTGGCCATCATGATGTGCGTGTGCGGGTGGGACGCCTGGGTCGCCGCCGCGAACATCGGGACGTCCGAGGTGGCGTGGTACGCCGTCGTCAGGAGCATGGGTACCACGACCAGGTCCCGGATCCCCTTTGACTCCAAGTAGGCGATGGCCCCGTCCAAGCGCGGCCGGTCCAGGTCCAGGGTCGCCTGCGCGACGAACGCCCCGAGTCGGTGGCCCACCCGCCGGGCCAGCAGGTCGCAGGCAAGTCGTGCCCGAGGGTCGGCGCTGCCGTGCGAGAGCAGCACTACGCCATAGTCGGCCGGCGGTGGCGGCAGCGAGATCGTGTCACGGGACGCTCGACTCATCAGTTCTCCTTCGTTCCGCAGCGCAGGTTAGCGCCGATCTGCGATTTCGTCTCGTCAAGTCCGATTGCGCCGGTTGGGCGATGGGCTTTTCGGGCGGTTCCAGCAGGTCCGATCGGCCCTCGCCGCCTACCTCAGACGTGCAGACCGCACTCGGTCTTGCCCTTGCCGGCCCACCGACCAGCTCGTGGGTCATCACCGGGCGCGGTCGGGCGCGTGCACGGCGCGCAGCCGATGGATGTGTATCCCGACTTCCGAAGCGGGTTCAGCAGGACGTCGTGATCGCGGGCGTAGGCCTCGGTCTGCGCCTCGGTCCATGTCGCCATCGGGTTGATCTTCACCATCGACCGTTTGGTGTCCAGGGTCACCACGTCGATATCCGAGCGGGTCGGCGCATCAACGCGGCGCATGCCGGTGATCCAGGCGTCCTTACCGGCCAGCGTGCGTTCCAGCGGCTCCACCTTGCGCAGTGCGCAGCAGCGATCGGGGTCGCGGTCGTGCAGTCGGGATCCGTAGTCCGCGTCCTGCTCGGCGACCGACTGCAGTGGGCTGACGGTCAGTAGCGACAGCGGCTGCGTGGCGGCGTACGCGGCGGCCGTGCCCAACGTCTCGGGAAAGTGGTATCCGGTGTCGATGAAAGCGACCTCGATGCCGGGGGCGGCCCGGGCTGCCAGGTGGACCAGTACCTCGTCGCCCATGCTGGACATCAGTACCAGGGAACGGAAGTTCCGTGCAGCCCAGCGGATGGCGGCGGTGGCCACATGTACATGGTCCACTCCGGCTCTGTGCAGGTGTCCGATGGTGGCGGCGCCTTGTGCCGCCAGCTCACCGGGATCGGCGCTGCGCGCCACCGGTGCAAGGGTGTCGATGCTCACTTCTTCTCCTCGGGTTTGACGATGCGGACGGCGAAGGTTCGGGTGCACGCCCGACATCGCCATGCGCCGTGACCCGGCTCCGGCCACAGGTCCTCTTCGCCGCAATAGGGGCAGAAGTGCACGACGTTCATCGCAGCGACTCCTCGTCAGTGCGCTGCACCCAGTCGGCGAAGGCTTCGGAGTCCTCGCGTTGCTCGGTGTAGTTGGTCAGCACGCGCTGGACGTAATCGGGGA
>Ga0209607_1001166_pt1 | contig 22169 bp, 16 predicted proteins | sample AD_UKC117_MetaG_FD_184413 | JGI IMG/M metagenome (GOLD analysis project Ga0209607, IMG submission 184413) | Active sludge microbial communities of municipal wastewater-treating anaerobic digesters from Hong Kong - AD_UKC117_MetaG (SPAdes)... | ecosystem: Engineered > Bioreactor > Anaerobic >... | reverse complement strand
AGCTGCCGGCCGCGGTCTCGGGCCACGTCCAGCGGGGTCTGCCCGCTGCTGGTTTGCGCGTGTGGATCGGCGCCGTGAGCCAGCAGCAGCTCGGCCATGGGGACGTCGTCACGGTCGGCGGCGGTGTGCAGGGGCGTAAAATCTTGCTGCTGGCGGGCGTTGGCGTCCGCGCCGGCGGCCAGCAGCGCGCGTAAGATCGGCAGGCTGCCGTTGGCGGCGGCGGCGTGGATGGGCTGGATTCGTTGCGCGTTTTTGGCGGCGGCGTGCACGTCGGCGCCGTGGGCAATCAGCCAGAGAGCTAATTCTTCGTGGCCGAAGTAGCAAGCAAACTGCAGCGGGGTGAAGCCGTCGCGGCTGTCCTCGTTGACGTCTTCAGGATAGGTGGCCAGTTCTTCTTGCACCAGATCCAGACGGCCAACGGCCGTAGCCGCGAACAAATCCAACGCCGCGCCCGCCTCTTGCAGGGCGGCAGCAATCTCGCCATGGCCCCGATACAGGGCCGTGAAGAGGACTGGGATGCGCTGCGGTTCCAGGGCATTGGCCAGTTGGGCATTGCCGGCCAGCAGCTGCCGGACTTCGCCCAAATCGCCCTGGGCAACGGCCGTGGCCATCGCCCGGCACTGCGCCACGACCTGCGCAACCTCTGCGGCGCGCGCCTGAATAGTCTGGGCCAGGGCTTGCTGTTCGGCCAGGCCCAAGTCCGGCGCGCCGATGGTCGCCGCTTCCACTTCCGCCCAGGCCTGGTATACCAGCCGCAGCAGCATTTTGGCCTCGGAAGCGGGCTGGCCCAGCTGCGCCAATGTTTTTTCCGCCTGGATGGTGTGCTGCCGCAAGTGGGCGTCGAAGCGGTGCAGGCGGTGCTGCAAGGTGTATGGCTCGCCTTCCCACCACAAAGACAGCCCGCGGCTCTCGTCGTCGGTCATAGCCGCGAAGGCTGCCAGGGTGCGTTGGTGTAGATCCTCGAAGAAGGCGAGCATGTCCTGGCGGCTGCGTTCGAAGATCATGGCGCGCATCTCGTCGGCGGAGATGACTCGCCGGGCGGTTTCGTCTGGGGGGAAGGCCAACGGCCGTTCTTCGGCGTGGCGTACACGGTCCAGGCCATACTCGGTCAGCGCGAGAAAAGTCGCCTGCGTGCGCAGGGCGTGCCCCACCACCAGGCGCAGCGGCCATTCCGCCGGAGCCGGCTCACGCTCGTAATCGTCGTCGGTCACGCCCAGCAGCACAACCTGGAAATCCCGGTAAGCCCGCAGATATTGGCCGAGCACGCGCTGGGCGATGGTTTGGGGCGGTCCGGCATCCTGCCGCTGCTGGGCCAGCCTGGCGGCCAGGTCCAGCATTTCATGGTAGGTTCCCAGGAAGGCAAAGCGCACACCTTCCCGGTGAGCCAGCCAGGCCCAGGACTGGTCGAGGTCGGCCTCGTTGAACGAATGGGTAAGAGCGGCAAATTGAGAAACGGCCGTTGCTAAAGCTAAAGACGCCATTTGTTTATCCTCCAGCTCCCAGTCAAAGATGTATATGGGTTTCAGGTTTTGTGGCGGGATGGGGCAACTCAACCGCAGGGAAGATAGCACGTTTGTTCGGTTTCGTCAAAGAAAAAAACCGGGGGCAGCGGCCTAAACGGCCGTCTCGCCCCCGGTTTGGCTACCTGTACGCAGGTGATTTATTTAATCGAACCAACCGCCCAACAGAGCGCCGATACCGCCAATGATCAAAAAGACCGGCCAGATGACGCCCCAGGACCATTCAAAGATGAAGGTGAAGGCGATGAGGGAGAGGATGAGGCCGCCGGTGATGGAACCGCGGCCGGATTTGGTGAGACGGCCGTTGTGCCGGTAATTCTCCCAGGCGCTGGCAAAGTTGGAAACAGCCGGAATCAGGATGAACAGGGCCCACCAGTTGTTCAGGTGAAAGCCGCTGAGGTTGGTAAACAAAAAGATAACGCCAATGGCGATCAAAATCACGCCGCCCACCCAATTTTTGTGGGTCGAAACAGCGGACGCCGGCCCTGAGGAAATGGTCTGCTGGCTGTTGTCCAGGTCTTCTTTGTTCACCTCGATGACTTTTTCTTTTTCTTCGTCTTTCAAACGTGAAATTTCATCACTCATGTTTAGGGTACTCCTTCCTGTTAAACTGAATCGTTTTCACCCCCCTATACGCGACCGGCATTTGAAAGTTTCAGGTTCCTTAAACTTGCTGGCTGCGCCAGCGCCGGTGCTCGACCATCATGCAGGCATCCATTACCACGTCCAGGCCGGCCTGGCGTGCTTTGGCGGCGGCGGCTTCGTGGACAATGCCGGTTTGCAGCCAAACGGCCGTAGCCCCCACAGCCACAGCCTCATCGACAAAAGGCGGAACCTTTTCGCTGCGCTGAAAAATGAGGACCAGGTCGATGGGCTCGGGCACGGCCGTTAAACTCGGATACGCCCGTTCGCCCAAAGCCTCCTGCAAGTTCGGGTTCACCGGAATGATGCGATAGCCCTGGGCCTGCAAATACGCCGGCACATAATATCCCGCCCGCGCCGGATTGGCAGAAAGCCCCACCACCGCGATCACGTTGACATTGGCTAATAATCTGGCTTTTAAATTGTCCATCATCATGTCCCCTTAAAAATGGTAGTTCTGATGTCACTGTCTCAACCCAATTCTCTAATCGACCGAAATTTGCGTTTGTGACATATTTCACGAATAATAATCCACAAGATTTGTTTGCTTCTGATTTGAAAATGTCGCCTTCCACAAGTACACTAATCATCAGGCTAACATTGTAAGTGTTCAGGAAGAAAATAGGAGAAACCCATGCAAAATTTTGGTCCTTTTGTCAGTGAATACGGGGTAGAAAACCACGGGATCAGCAATCCCGGAACCGTCTACTGGAATTTATCAGCATCCATGCTCTATGAGCAAATTATTCGGCGGCGCGAGGGCAATATCGTCCACCTCGGACCGATCGTGGTCAGCACCGGCGATCATACCGGCCGCTCGCCCAACGACAAATTCATCGTTAAAGAGCCGACCAGCGAGAACGAAATCTGGTGGGGCAAGGTGAATCGGCCGTTCCCCCAGGACAAATTCGATTCGCTGCACCGTAAAATGATGGCCTATATTCAAAATCGGGACATCTTCGTCTTCGACGGTTACGCCGGCGCCGACGCGCGCTACCGCATGCCGGTACGCATCATCAACGAATACGCCTGGCACAATTTGTTTGCCCGCAACATGTTTATCCGCGAGCTGGACAAAGAAAAATTGCAGGCGCATGTACCCGAATTTACCGTCATCGACATGCCGCGCTTCAAGGCCGAACCGACCATCGATGGCACCAACAGCCAGACCTTTATCCTGGTCGATTTCGGACAGCGCCTGGTTTTGATTGGCGGCACCGAATATGCCGGCGAAATCAAGAAGAGCATCTTCTCCGCCATGAACTACTATTTGCCGAAAAAAGGCGTGATGAGCATGCACTGCAGCGCCAACTATGGCCAGGATCGGGACGACACCGCGTTGTTCTTTGGCTTAAGCGGCACGGGCAAGACAACCCTCAGCGCCGATCCCAGCCGCACCCTGATTGGCGACGACGAGCACGGCTGGAGCGACGATGGCATCTTTAATTTTGAGGGCGGCTGTTACGCCAAGGTTATCCGCCTGGACCCGCAAGGGGAACCGGAAATTTACCAAACGACCCGCCGCTTTGGCACTATCCTGGAAAATGTTATTTTTGACAACGAAACGCGCCGCGTGGACCTGAATGATGGCACGCACACGGAGAACACCCGGGCCAGCTATCCCATCACGCACATCGAAAACGCCGATCCGGAAGGGTACGGGCACCATCCGCGGAATATTATGTTCCTGACGGCCGATGCCTTCGGTGTGCTGCCGCCCATCAGCAAATTGACCAAAGAACAGGCGATGTATCATTTCCTCAGCGGGTATACGGCCAAAGTAGCCGGCACGGAGCGCGGCGTTACGGAGCCACAGCCGAACTTTAGCGCCTGCTTTGGCGCGCCGTTCATGCCGCTGCATCCGGGCGAATATGCCAAGCTGCTGGGCGAGAAGATCGAAAAGCATGGATCGACGGTGTGGCTGGTGAACACGGGCTGGACGGGCGGTCCGGCCGGCGTGGGCAGCCGCATGAAGTTAGCCTATACGCGGCGTATGGTCACGGCCGCGCTGAACGGCGAGTTGGACGACGCCGAAACCGTCACTGAACCGTATTTTGGCCTGCAAATCCCCACACAGATCGAGGGCGTTCCGGCGGGCGTGTTGAATCCCAAATCCACCTGGCAAGATGGCGAGGCGTATGACGCTCAGGCGAAGAAGCTGGTGGGCATGTTTATCAACAACTTTAAGCAGTTTGAAGATGGCGTGACCGAAGAGGTCAAGGCCGCCGGGCCAAAACCTCAGTGATCGGTGAGGATAGTTGCATTTCGGGGCTGTAAAATTGTATAGTATGAAACGGGGCGACAGTGTCGTCCCGTTTTTGTAAATATTGGTAGACAAGGGGGTTTGCAATGTTTGAGTTACCGTTGTTTCCGTTGAACACAGTTTTGTTTCCGGGCATGCCGCTCCCGCTGCACGTGTTTGAAGAACGTTACCGGGAGATGGTGCAGTACTGTTTGGATGACAAACGGCCGTTTGGCGTGGTCCTCATTCGCAGCGGCGTAGCCGAAGGCGGCCCGGTCGCCGATCCCTACGAGGTGGGCTGTGTGGCGGAAATCGTGGAAGTACAGCGGTTGGAAGACGGCCGTATGCTCCTCATGACCGTCGGCACCGAACGCTTCCGCATTCTGTCTCTCAATTACGACCGCGCCTACCTCATGGGCACCATGGAAGAATTCCCATTTGCCAAAGAAGGCGAAGCCCGGCTCGATCAGGCGGCCCAAACCCTTTTTCCCCTGGTCGTCGAGTACCTGCAAATCCTGGCCGAAACCGGCAACGTCGAATTCGACCCCGAGCAAATGCCCACCGATCCAGAAGACCTCATTTTCCTGGCCGCCGCCGCCCTGCAAGTTGAAATGGAACAGAAACAAGCTTTTCTGGAAAGCGACAAAGCCAGCCACGTTTTGCACGAACTCACCAAAGCATACCGTCAAGAACTCACCTATTTGCGCCTGATGCCCCGAGAAGACCAGGGGATTTTCTCGCTCAATTAGGTCCACCGGCAAAATCAGCCAACAAAAAAGGCCGTCGTGTTCAGCGAAATCAAAGAACACGGCGGCCTTTTACTTTCGGGGGCGCTCTTGGCGGCTATTCGGAATCAATCCGAATGGCCCCTACCCCGCCACTGATGGAAATCTCCAAAGTCACGTCCGATTGGCCGTACAGCTCGTTGGTATAAACGTCGCCATTGCGAATCAGGCCATACACATCCACCGAACCAAGCCCGGTTTCCGTCTGAACCCGGACGCCAACGTTATTGGGCAACGTGACCTTGGTCGAGCCAACCCCGCCTTTCACATTGATGTTGGCGCTCTCCCGCCAATCGCCGGTCAGGTCGATGGTCGATTCGCCGACGCCCACGTTGACGTTCAAATTGGTCAGGTAAAGGTCGCCCAAAACCAGGTCGCTTTTGCCCGCGCCCAGGTCAACCGACATGGACAAGGGGATGTCGTTGGCAAAGCGCAAATCCCATTCGTAGTTGATGTCGCCGTTGGGGATGCCATTGATATTCGTGACCTCGGGTTGACTGACTTCCAATTGGCCCTCACCACGGCGAATTTCATAAGTCACCTCTGGTTTCCATTCCGCTACGTTATAGGTGAAGTTTGCATCCATCAGATTGGCCGCGCCGCCGTTGATCGACAATTCGCCCACGCCCATTTTGATGGTGGCCTGCGCGGCGTCGGCGTCGCCCAGTTCAATGCTCTGGCTTTCCGTTTGAGTCGGACCCACGTCAAAAGTGCCGATGCAGCCGGTGATGGTCAGAAGTAAAACGGCCGTTACGCCCACAAATAACCACATATTTTTCATAATTACCCTCCAGGTTTGTTTCAAACAGATTTATCAACCAGTACGGGGTCTGTTGCACCGTGTTGCGCGTCTGTAAAACATTATACAAAAAAGACCGACGCTCGTGCCATAGGGCAAACGGCCGTCTCCACCTGCAAAAGAACGGCCGTTTCGCCGGAAGAAATGGCTCCGGCGCGGGAGAAATCGTTGCTTCAGCGGGAGAAATGGTTCCTTCCGGCGTGCCATCGGCCTGGCGGTAGCAGATCACAGCCCCCACAAACAAAAAAAGCCAGGAAGCGAAAGAAAAAAGGAAAAAAAACTTCCGCTTCCTGGCACGAAACAGCTTTTTCGCCAGATGTTAAGCCAGCGTGTACAACTCGCCGAATTTTGTGCGCAAGTACCGAATATACGGGTCAATCGACAGCGGGCCGCCCGTCACCCGTTCAATCAACTCATTGGCCGTAAATTTGCTGCCATGCTGGTAAATGTTTTCCTTCAGCCAGCCATGCAGGGTGGCAAATTCACCCCGGCGCATATCGTCCAAAATGGTCGGATGGGCCTGCCGGGCCTGATCAAAAAAGGCCGCGCTCATGATGTTGCCCAGCGTGTAGCCCTGGAACGCCCCGCCGATGAAGCCGCCGTACCAGTGCACGTCTTGCAGCACACCATCCCGGTTATCCGGCGCTTGCAGCCCCAGGTCAGACTGGTAGCGCGCCTGCCAGGCGTCCGGCAAATCCTTTATGGCCAGGCTGCCTTCCAGCAGCGCCAGCTCCAGATCAAAGCGGATCATGACGTGCAGGTTGTAGGTCACTTCGTCAGCGTCGGTGCGGATGAGGGAGCGCTCGACGCGGTTGATGGCCCGGTAGAAGGTGTCCAGAGAGACGCCGCCCAGTTGGTCGGGGAAAGCGGCCTGTAGTTCCGGATAATAATGTTCCCAGAACGGCCGGCTGCGCCCCACCAGATTTTCCCACAGGCGGGATTGGCTTTCGTGGACGCCGGAGGATGTGCCGTTGGCCAGGGTCGTGCCGTCCAGGTCTTGTTTGATGCCCATTTCATACATAGCATGGCCCGCTTCGTGCAGCGTGCTAAAGAGCGCTTCGCTGAGGTCGTTGGCCTTGACGCGAGTGGTGATGCGGATGTCACCCAGAGCGAACTTGGTCATAAAGGGGTGGTGGGTTTTGTCCTGCCGCCCGCGCTGGAAGTCGAAGCCGTAAGCCTTGATCACTTTCTGGCCAAAGGCCAATTGGTCGGCCTCGGGATAGGCTTGCAGCAAGCAGCTGTTATCGGCCACCGGCTGATCGACGATGGCCTGCACGATGGGTACAAGCTGGCCGCGCAGTTCGGCGAAGAGGGCGCGCACAGTTTCCGCCTTCATGCCCTCGTCGGAAAAATCAATCAGCGGGTCGGCAATGTGGTCGTAGCCGGGGAAGCAGTTGGCAACCTGGCGGCTGAGGTCGAGGGTTTTTTCCAGGTAGGGCTGCACGGCCGTAAAATCATTGGCCGGTCGCGCCTGGGTCCACGCCTGGTAAGCCGCCGCCGAATGTTCGTAGAAGGTTCCCATCAAAGCGGCGGGCACTTTGGTCGATTTGTCATACTGTCGCTGCGTGACGCGAATCAGGCTGGCGTCGTCGCTGTCGTAGGGCAGGCTTTCGGCATACGGCCGTAACGCATCCAGCAACCGCCCCACTTCTGGATCAATAAACTTCTCATGGGCCAATTGGCTGAGCGTGGCCAGCTGCCGGCCACGCGCCCCGGCCCCACCGGGCGGCATGTACGTGGCCTGATCCCAACTGAGAACGGCCGTGGCCCCATTCAAATCGTCAATCTCCAGCAGACGTCGTTTTAACTCCGCCAGTTTCTCTTTCATTATTAGTCTCCTCACATGTGCTGAAAAAGTGGTTGGTATCCGCCCAAATGCTATCCCAAACAGGCGAGAAGTCAATTTCACCTGCCCGCTTGCCGGGAGCTAAAGCCCGCGGCAAAAAAAACGATGCCCCGTAATGAACTTTAAGAAAATAAATCGGCGATCCACACTTGTCATGCTGAGGTCCTCCGAAGCATCCCTTTCACCTGAAATGACCAGGGTGGTAGGGATTCCTCGCTCCGAAGACTCTGCTCGGAATGACAGTTGGCTTATTACCGAAATAAATTTTTAACCTTCACAACGGGGCTCATACGGGACTAAAAGCCGGTTTCGCCCAGCGCTGTTTGCCAGCCGGCGGCTTTGGCCGCCGTCACATCCCGTTACCTGAGCCTTGATCACAAAAAAACCGCACCCCTGAACCGAAGAGGTACGGTTTTTACAAAATGGTATTTGCTAAAAGCTCAAGCGATCAGTAGAAAGTTTTCAGAAGACCCGAAGGGTTTGAAACCGAGGATACTCGACTAAATTGATGCAAAACCCTTCGGGTCTCACTCCCAAAACCTTTTGCGGTTTACTTAATTTGTTTGCCAGCGGGTCACAGTCGCCTCAATCTCCATCTCGCCGCGCGCGCGGGCCACAGAGATGCGGTGATGCCCATCGCGCACAAAGTAGCGGTCGCCGATTTGAATCAGGTCGACTGGCGGCAAGGGCTTGCCCAACTGCCGGGCGGTCGCCACGCCGATCCAACGGTCCAGGTCATTGGCCTGCCGGGGGCGAAATTCGGCGTCGAAGTCGTTTTCGCGGCCTTCGCTGCCGACGATCTGGTTTAGGGAGACGGATTGAATGCCGAGGTAGTGACGGCCGTTCAGCCCATCACGTTCTGCCTTCAAATCCAGCAAGCGGCGCTGCCGGCCCAGCAGCTTGCGCCAGGCGGCTTCCCACTGCGCCGCAACGAACAATTTCCAAAACAACTGCCCATTCCGGTTACGAGCTGCCTCGGCCGGGGCCATGTTCTGCATCAGCATTTGTTGATCGAGTTGTAGATTACCGAACATGATGTGCTCGCTCCTTTTGTCGCCAGGCGACGGGTTTGTTATCGATACTGTTAGTCTAGGCGACAGCCGTTGCCCGTTCGTTGCGGCCGGCGTGGCGGTTACCGTTTCGGAAAGCGTTGCGGCAAAAACTCACCGGCAGCTGCCCATCATTCAGGTCATGTTCGGTTTTGCGCTATAATTTCGGGCAGAAGGAGACGGAACATTGTCTGAACTGCGGCTTCATTTTTTAGGCGTACCCCGCGTGGAACTAAACGGACAGCCGGCGGCCACCGACCGGCGCAAAGCGGTGGCCTTGCTGGCTTATCTGGCGGTAACGGCCGTGCCCCACAGCCGCGAAAGCCTGGCCGCCCGCTTCTGGCCGGAAGCGGACCAATCACGCGCCCTGGCTTACCTGCGCCGCACTCTATGGGAAATCAACCAGATGATCGGCGAGGAATGGCTGGACAGCGATCGAGACCAGGTCGGGTTTGTCCCGAGGGCCGGTAGCACGCTGGACGTGGCCGCCTTCCAGGCCGCCGTCGCAAAAGGGGAACCGGCAGATCTGGCCACGGCCGTCGCCCTTTACCAGGGCGACTTTATGGCCGGTTTCACCCTGCGCGACGCGCCCGACTTTGACGCCTGGCAGTATGCCGAGGCCGAACACCTGCGCCGCCAGTTTGGCGAGGCGCTGCAGCGCCTGGTGGCCATCGCCGCCGGGGAAAAGCAGTGGGAAACGGCCGTGGCCCACGCCCGGCGCTGGCTCGCCCTGGACCCGCTCAACGAAGCCGCCCACCGTCTGCTGATGCGGTTGTTTGCCCAGATGGGCCAACGCGCCGAGGCCCTTCGCCAATACGAAATCTGTGTGCAAACTTTGGAAGAAGAACTGGGCCTGGAACCCGAGCCGGAGACAGAAGCGCTCCTGGAACAGATCAAAGCCGGGCAGTTGTCGCCGACGCCCTCGCCGGCTCCGGCTGTGGCGGTTGGAGTGGAAACGGCCGTACCCGCCAAACCGGCGCGCCACAACTTACCCGCCCAACTGACCCCCTTCGTCGGCCGCCAGGACGAACTGACGGAAATCAGCCGCCTCTTCTCAGACCCCGGCTGCCGCCTGCTGACGCTGGTCGGCCCCGGCGGCAGCGGCAAAACGCGCCTGGCCTTGCAGTTGGCCAAGCGCTACGTCAACGGCGAACGCGCGGTTTTCCCGGATGGCGTCTACTTTGTGCCCCTCGCCCCGCTCACCGCGCCCGATTTCATCCTGGCGGCGCTTACCTCCGCCCTGCGCCTGAATTTCTTTGCCGAAAGCGAAATCCCCCGCCAGCAGCTGCTGGACATTTTGCGCCACCAATCCTTGCTGCTGGTGCTGGATAATTTTGAGCATTTGCTGTCCGGCGAAGGCGTGCAGCTGCCGGCCGACATTCTGGCCGCTGCCCCTGACGTGAAAATCCTGGCCACCTCGCGGCTGCGCCTGAACGTGCGCGGCGAGCAGGTGTACCAGGTGGCCGGCATGAAAACGCCGCCGCCGGAACTGGCCGCCCCGGCCAGCGCCGCCGAGTACAGCGCCGTCAAGCTGTTTGTGCAAAGCGCGCAGCGCGTGTCGCCCGAGTTTGCCCTGACGCCGGACAACCAGACGGCCGTAGCCCGCATTTGCCAGTTGGTTAATGGCCTGCCGCTGGGCATTGAACTGGCCGCCGGCTGGCTGGCGCTGCTGACCCCAGACGAAATTGTGACGGAGATGGCCGCCAGCCTGGATTTTCTGGAGACGACGCAGCACGACGTGCCGGAACGGCAGCGCAGCTTGCGGGCGGTGTTTGATTATTCCTGGCGGCTGCTGACGCCGCCGGAGCAGCAGATTTTTGCCGCCTGCTCGGTGTTTTATGGCAGTTTTTCACGGCAGGCGGCGCAGGCGGTCACCGGCGCTTCGCTGCGCGAGTTGATGGGGCTGGTGACCAAATCGCTGCTGTGGCGGGAGGAAAACGGCCGTTTCCAGATCCATGAACTGCTGCGCCAATATGCCCACGAACGGTTAACGGCCGTGCCCGAAACCCTCCAGGCCGCCTCCAACCGGCACAGCGACTACTTCATACAATTCCTACAGGAGCAAGGCGAAGCCATGAAAGGCCCTAACCAAAAGGAGACCTTCGACCTGGTGGAATTGGAAGAGGACAACATCCGCGCCGCCTGGCTGTGGGCGCTGGCGCAGGAAGATTATGCCCGCGTCAACGCCTCGCTGGATGGCCTGCTGATTTTCTACTCGGCGCGCGCCCTGCTGAGTGATTTTCACGCCTTGTTGGGTGTGGGGGTGACCCAGTTGGAAACGGCCGTGGCTTCCGGCGACAACACGCCCGAAATCAGACGCACGTTGTTTAACCTTCTGGTGTTGAGTTCCTGGTCGCTCAATTACGAACTCACCAACCAGAAACCACGCGCCCTCTGCCAGCGCGCCCTGGCCCTTTTGCCCGACATCGAGGCATCGGTGCAGGCCACGCTGCCGTATGCCTACCTGGCGCTCATCAGCGCCTGGCATCTGGACATGGACGCCGGGCTGGCCATGTTTATCCGCTGCCTGGCTCTGCTGCGTGAAAAAGGGGACCCCTGGGAAACGGCCGTGGCCCTCAACATTTACGGCGGCTCGCTGATCGACCTGACCCGCTGGGACGAAGCCCGTCAATACCTGGGCGAATCCCTCAACCTTAGCCGCCAGATCGGCAACCGACTGCTCCTGGCGCAAAATCTGCAAACGATGGGCTATCTGGAAGCCATCCGCCGCAATTACGACGAAGCCTTCCGCTTGCTAGAGGAATGCCAACGCATTTACCTGGCGCTCAACGTGCCGCGCGGCGCGGCCTCCGTCCTGTACAACATGGGCGATACCAGCATCTCCGCCGGCCAATACCGCCAGAGCATCCAACTGTACCAGGCATCCGCCGAGCTGTATGAATCGGTCGGCGAACAAAAAATGGTAGCCAGCATGTACTCCTGGCAAAGCATCGCCGCCTGCCGCCTGGGTGATTTTGACCTGGCCTGGACCACCCGCCAGAAGAGCCTGGAAGGCTTCCGCAAAATTCAGGAAGACGGAGGGTTGGCCTGGGCGTATTGGGAATTGGGCGAACTACAGCGCACCCTGGGAGATGAGGCCGCGGCTCGCGCCGCCTATGACGCCGCCTACGCCATTTTCCAGGCCAACCAGATGGCTTTGGGTCTGGCTTATTACGAACGCGGCCTGGGCCAACTGGCGTTTGACGCCGGCGATTGGCCGGCAGCCCAGGCGCATTTTACCCAAAGCATGGCCCACATGGCCGAGGAATACCACGCCTGGAGCAAGGGGTATGTCGCCTGCCAGTTGGCGCGGGTCGCAGTGCGGCTGGGCAACCGGGATCGGGCGCGGGCGCTGATGCGCCAGGCTATCGATCATGCCATGAAGCAGGGCGATAAAGGTCTGACGCTGTTTGTCCTGGCCGGGGTAGTGGATTTGCAGGACGCAGAAGGGCAGCGCCGCGACGCGATTGCCCTGGCGGCTTATGTGCGTTCTCATCTGGCAACGCATTGGGAAACGCGGCAATGGGTTAAAAAGTGGCTAGAAAACGCCGAGGCGGATCTGCCGCCAGAGGCGCTGGCAGCGGCACAGAGCGCCATGCTGGATTTGTCGTTGGATGACGTGGTGGCGGGGGCAAAAGCAGGCTTGAATTAGGCCGATGTTGATTCCTGGTCGGCTGTTTCAGGGTCGGCGGTGGCGTGGCGCGCTTCGATGCGGGCGACGATGATCCGGCCAATGACCAGCACCGTCACCGCCAGCAGGCCAATCCCCAGCCAGGTGGCGCGGCCAAACTCCAACCCGTAAGCGCCGATCATCGTCAGCATGATGGCGCTGGGCAGCCGCCCCAGGATGCTGGCCGCCAGGAATTTGACGCCGGAAATGCCGGACAACCCGCCCACGTAGTTCATGGCGTCGGTGGGGAAAGCGGGCAAGACGAAGGCGATGGAGAAGAAGAGGAAGCCCTGCTTTTCACCGATGCGGTACCAGCGATCCAGGATGTCTTTATCGACGAGGCGTTCGACTAACGGCCGTCCCATCCACCGCGCCAGGGCAAACCCCAACTGGCTGGCCGCCACAATGCACACCATGTTCAAAATCAGCGCCGGCCAGAAGCCATAAACGTAACCGGCGGCCACCAAAAAGACGTGCCCCGGAATAAAGGCCACCAGCACCTGGATCAACTGCGCCGCCGCCAAAACGAGCGGACCCCAGACGCCATAGCTCTTAAGGTATTCGCTGACAGCCTCTTGATCGCCCACCAGCGAGATCATCTGCCAGATCGGGCCGCGGAAAATATACATCACCACGGCCGTCAGCAGCGCGCCGGTGATGATGAACGTCCAGCGCCGGATCAAAGCGCCTGAGGATACTTTATCAACCGCTGAGGAAGAGGCCGGGGAGGAAGCGGGGAACAGGCGGCTCAATTTTTGCCGAAAGGATTGCATATTCAACTTCGTCTCTGTCGCCGCCATGACTATTTCTCCACGAGGAATTCAGTACGCGGAGGCCGGGAACCCGTCGTACGTTCCATCTGACTTTGCTCGTTACTGTCCCTGCCAGCCATTTACCTGTTACGAACCTGAGGAGAAATAGTTGCCTTGGGATAACGGGATGCTACCTGTAACCAGCCCGCAGAGCAACAAATTAACCGGTTATTCCCCTTCCGACAGAAACGATCAAGTGGCTGCCTGGCCGTTGGCTCTGAGAAAAAATTTGATGGCCACGGGCAGACGTCGTTCCCAGGCGGCCTCGTTGTGGGCGGCCCATTTTTCCTCGACATGGAGCAGATCGTGCTGCGGTCGGTAGCCTTTGTTGACGAGGATGCGCTTCAGGCGGCGGACGCTGGCGTAGTAGCGGCGGGAATCGGCGCGCGGTTTGCTGGATTCGTGGTTGGCGTCGCCATACTCACGCGTGCCGGCGTCCAGGTAGAGACGGCCGTGATTGAAAACGGCCGTTTTCACATAATTCAACACCGCATAATTAGCAAACCACAGCGACGGACTCATCACCCCGGCAAAACCAAACACGTCCGGGCAGTGGAAAAAAGCATACAGGCTGATCAGACCGCCCATCGACGACCCCATGATGCCTGTGTGGGCCTTGTCTGGCAGCGTGCGAAAATCCTGGTCGATGAGCGGCTTCAGCGTGTGGACGATAAAGCCCAGATACGCATCCCCCTGCCCGCCGCCGTAACCCGGATGGCGAAACGGGCTATACTCATCCAGGCGGTGGAGGCCCATGTTGGGTATGCCCACGACGATGGCTTCTAGCTGCTGTTCATACGCCAGGCGCTCCATCGTCTCGTCCACGCGCCATTCGCCGGCATAACTGAGGGCATTATCAAACAAATTCTGGCCGTCGTGCATGTAAAGCACCGGGTAATGCTGCTGCCCAGCGGCATAAGACGGCGGCAGGTACACAAAAATATCACGCCGGTTATGCAGGCGCGGGCTCAGCACGCCCTGGGCCACGCGCAGCGTGCCGGCGACGGTGTGATACCCCTGATAAATCGTTTCGTAAGGATGCCATTTTGTCTTCTGCAATGTCATTTCTCCGCTACAAATGGGCGGTTGCTCGCCGCCCTGCAAATTGGCGGGTAATTTTCCCTGTTTTTCGTAATCCGTCCACTAGCCGGGCCAAATTGCCCGGGCCGGGTTTGGGCGATAGGCCAGGTCGCTTCGCTAAATGGTGGATGAGTAACGGCCGTTTCCCTCCCCGGATGCAGGTAAAATGAGCGCCAACTAAATCCGCTTACCGAGGATGCCCATGAGCGACGAACGCAAGGAAACGCCCGAAGAAATTCAGGCCCAGCAAGAGGAACAGGAACGACTGCTCGAACATCGCCTGCGTATGCGGTTCGACCGGGCCAATTTGATCGACGATTTGATCGAAGACGGCCGTCAGCAAGGCCTGTTCGATAACCTGCGCGGCCAGGGTAAGCCCCTCAACCTCAACAAAAATCCTTACGTCGGCAGCAGCGAGCTGGCCAACAGCCTGCTGAAAGACAACCAGATGGTGCCCGCGTGGCTGGCGCAGCGCAACGACATCCAGGAACAAATCCTGGCATTCCGCCAGCAAGCGCTGCGCGTCTGGCAGCGGTATGAGCGGGAGTATCACTACGTGCAAGATGAGGGGATACGCGGCGCGCTCATCATCGGCTGGGACGATGAGGTGCGGCAGTTGGAAGTGAAAGTGGCACAGATTAACAAGCAGGTGGACAGCTATAATTTGAAACGGCCGTTAGAAAACCTGGAAATCTACAAACTACGCCTCGACGACGAACTGGCTCGCGTCGGTGCGCGCCGCTATCTGCGCGATATGTCTGATTTGTGATGCGTGCTACGTGCTGCGTGAGGAAAAATCACTCAGCACGTAGCACTCGTCATACAATCTAAACCGTCACCTGATCGCCAAACAATTGCAATTTTTTCTCGCCAATACCGCTGACCTGAGTGAGATCCTTTACCGTGGCGAAGGGGCCGTGCGCCTCGCGGTAGGCGATGATGCGTTGGGCCAGGCTGTCGCCGACGCCGGGCAGGGCAGCCAGATCGGTTAGAACGGCCGTGTTCACATTGATCCGCTGCACTTCAGCCGGCGGCGGCAGCGCCTCCACCTGGCGCGCCAGTTCCAACAGCTCATCAAACTCCGCGTAAAACGCCTCCACGATCACGTCCGGGTCCGGGACCAGCCCTACGTCTGAATTCACGCCGACGAAAACCTTGCCGTTGTAGCTGATAATGCTCAGGCCCAACGCCACCCGGCCCGACTGCGGCACCCAGGCCATCACCCCGGCCAATTCCTTGCCGGCAATGTACAACGGCATCTGCGGCCCCGGCACGTTGGTCATCACCACCGTGGCTTTGCTGCCAAACATGTCCACCATGCGTGTCTGCGCCTCGGCCGGCGACATGCCAATCCCTTTCAAAATGCCAAACGCCACCACAGCTTCCGGCGTATTCTTCAATTCTTCCATGCGCTGGCGCACTTCGTTCAGGCGGTCCAGCGGATCGCCAATGTCCACCGGCAGCGTCAGGTAAATGATGCCGAACTGGTTGCCCAACTCTTCCATTTTTTCCGGCGGTCGGATATTTACTGGCATGGCCGCGCGGAAACTGACGCCGTCCACCGGCGCGCCGCGCTGCTGCATGTAGGCGCGCACCGCCCCGGTTAAGGCGGAAACCAGCACGTCGTTGACCGTGCCGCCGGTGACGTTCTTGATCGCTTTGACCTCGGCCAGTGACAGCGGTTTAGACCAGGCCGCCCGTTTGGCGACGCCCAATTCGCCTTTGAACAGGGTTTTTGGGTCCGGCGTGCGGAAAACTAGCCGCCCGGCGGCCAGCGCCGCTTCGGTTCCCTGGATGGCCCGGTCAACGGCGTGGGCGGGATTGTGGACGGTCTCGCGCCCTTCGTTTACCAGCAGGCCGGTAACGTCGCGGGCAGTTTGCACGGCCGTTGAAACCTGCCGCCCCAACGAGCCTAACAGCCCAAACCGGCTGCTGCGCTCCCGGCGAGTTTGTGCGGTTTGCACCGTCGGATGGTTGAGGGAGGCTTCACGAGACACATCGGCCATCGAGAGCAGCACGTACATGAGGGCAATGCCGTCGGCAATGGCATGATGCAGGCGGGACATGACGACCGTGCCCTGTTCGTAGCCTTCGATGAAATGGCACTGCCACAGCGGTTTGCTGTAGTCCAATGGCGTGCTCATCAGGTCGCTGATCATGGTTTGCAGGGCGCGATAGTCGCCAGGCGCGGGCAGGGCCACGCGATGCACGTGGGCGTTAAGGTTAAAATTGGGATCTAGCTCCCACTGTGGGCCGGCTAACGGCCGTTTCGGATACACCACCCGCTGCCGAAACCGATCAAACCGCAGCCAACGGTGCACCACAACCTGGAGGAATTCATCGTAATCCAGCACCTCATCAAACGTCAAGATGCCCGAAACCATCATCAGGTTGGTGGGATCTTCCATACCCAACCAGGCCGCGTCTACACTGGAAAGCGCTTCTCGTTTAGCCATTCGCTCCTCCTGAAAAATGAATCTAACACTCGCTCTACTGAAACAGTTTGTTTAGAGTGTAATGTGCTCGCGGATAAGCCCCAATTTAGCGTCGTTGATGCCGGAGACGTGGGTGAGTTCGTCAACGGCCGTGAAACGGCCGTTTTTCTCCCGATAATCCACAATACGCTGCGCCGTGGCCGCGCCAATACCCGGCAGCGCGTCCAAATCGGCCGCCGAGGCAGTGTTGACGTTGACTGTGAGCGGCGGCGGAACCGGCGGAACCGGCTCGCGCACCGGCTGCGCTTCCACCTGCCGCGCCAGCGCCAGCAGCGCGTCAAATTCCTCGTAAAAACCGTCGATAATTTCGTCCGGGTTGGGCACCAGGCCGGTATCGGTATTGACGCCCAGATACACCTTGCCGGCGTAACTGAGAATGGAAATGCCCAGGGCCACGCGCCCGGCCTGCGGCACCCAAAACATGAGGTTTTCGATTTTCTTGCCGGCCAGATACAGGGGAATAGGCGGCCCGGGCACGTTGGTCATCACGGCCGTGGCCTTGCTGGCAAACATAGACACCGACTGCGCCTGCAATTCCGGCGGCGACATGCCGATGGCGTTCAAAATGCCGATGGCCACCATCGCTTCCGGCGTGTTTTTGAGCTGCTCCATGCGCTTGTGGACCAACTGCAAGCGTTCAAACGGGTCGGCCACGCCTACCGGCAGCGACAGGTACACGATGCCGAACTTGTTGCCCAGCGTGCCCATTTCTTCTTGTTTGCGCAAATTGACGGGCACGGCCGCGCGGAAATTCAGCCCATCCACCGGCTGGTTGCGCGCCAGCAGATAACGCCGCAGCCCGCCGACCATCGCGGCGATCAACACGTCGTTGACGGTGCTGCCGGTGACGTTTTTGATGGTTTTGACTTCTTTCAGGCTCAGCGGTTTGGACCAGGCGGCTCGTTTGGCTACGCCCAATTCGCCGCGGAACAAGGTAGGTGGGTCTGGTGTGCGAAATACTAGGCGTCCGGCGGCAACGGCCGTGTCCGTCCCCTGAATTGCCAGTTCTACCGCCCGCGACGGATTGTTCAGCGTTTCCCACCCTTCATCCAGCACCCGGCCAGTCACCCGGCGGGTCGTGCGCACTGTGGCGGCGGCCTGCTTAAACAGCGCCCCCAGCATACCGCCCCGCTCGTTTTCCCTCTGGGGCTTTTCCGCCAGTGGGGGATGATTCAGCGACGCTTCCGGCGTCATGTCGGTCAGCGAGAGCAGGACGTAGATCAAGGCCATGCCGTCGGCCACAGCGTGGTGCAGGCGCACCACGATGGCGCAGCCGTCGCCGAAGTTTTCCACCAGATGCATTTGCCAGGGCGGTTTGGTGAAATCCAGCGGCGTGCTCATCAGATCGCTGACCAGTTCTTGCAGCGCAGTCTGGTCGCCGGGAGCCGGCAGAGCGATGCGATGGACGTGGGCGTTCAGGTCGAAATCGGCGTCGTCTTCCCAATAGGGCGCGGTGAGCGGCAATCGGTTTTGCACAATGCGCTGCGTGAAGCGGTCAAATTTCAGGAACCGTTTCCGCAGCACTTCTTTGATGGCTTCCAGCTCGACGACCTCGTTAAAGGTCAAAATCCCCGTCACCATCATCAAATTGGTCGGATCTTCCATGCCCAACCAGGCAGCGTCGACGTTCGATAAGGGTTCGCTCTTTCCCATACAGCCTCTCCCGTACAGTTCAAACCATGAAAGCAGTTTTATCCATCCCCTGCCCCATCACCAGTATAGCGCAAATCGGTTGTCAGGTGAAACGCCAGTCCTGTTAGAGACCTGAGACTGGAGACTATTCCTTCTCCAGTCCCCAGTCCCCAGCCTCCAATCTTCACTTCCCCGCCGGTTTGGTCAGATTGGCCAAATGCTCGGCGCGGCTGTGGTAATGGAGCCGCCACGTTTCGCGGGCGGGGTGCTCCACCAGTTCAAAGCGGGTGATGCCGGTGTTTTTGGTCCACACTTCGCAGCGCCGCCACGGCCCCACGTTAAAGATGTGATCGTAAGTCAATTCGATGACCCCGCCGTGGCAGACTGCGACGACGATTTCGGCGCGGTGGCGTTCGATCACGCTTTCGATGAACATGCCCACCCGCACGCGGAAGTGCATCAGGCTTTCGCCGTTGGGGTAATCGGGGGTGATGGAGGCAAACGGCCGTTCCGATCCCCAATAATCGCTGTATTCCGGCAGCCCATCACTCGGCCAGGGCGTGTGGTCCAGCCGGTTATTGCCGATTTCGCGCAGGCGGTCATCGAACCGGATGTCCAGGCCATACGCTTTGGCCAGCGGCGCGGCCGTTTCCCGCGCCCGCTTCATTGTGCTGGCGTACAGGCCGTCGATGTGCGGCAGGTGGTCAGGCAGCCAGCGGGCCAGCGCCGCCGCCTGCTGCTGGCCCAGTTCGGTCAGCCCTTCGTCCGAATTGCCTTTATCCCAATCCGGCAGGTTCACATAGCTTTGGCCGTGACGAATCATGTAGAGTTGCATAAAAACTTCCTAATCGTTGGATTTGGCCGCCTGCGGCAGCCGCCGGGCCAGGTCGGCGGCGTCGGCGCGCATCTGGGCCAGATGGGGGAAATCAGGTTGGTTGTCTAACTGTCGCCGCAGCGGCCACAGGCCGTCGGCAAAGCGGGCCATCTCCGTGTCGGCTTCGGCGGCCAGGTCAGTTTCGCCCAGCGCTTCCAGACTGCGCCCCAGGTAGTAATAGCTTTGCAAATCATATTCCACGATGGGCAGCGTGCGCCGGGTAGACTCGGCCAGCGAGTCGGCGGCCTCATCAAACTGGCCCAGGCGATACTGCGCCAGGCCCAGGTGGTAATGGTACAGCGCGTAATCGGGCGCCAGGTCCAGCGCCTGGTTGTAAACGTCCGCCGCCTCGGCAAAGCGCTCTTGGGCCAGGTAAATCTGGCCCAGGGTGTTGTAGGCCGGATGCGCTTTGGGATTGCGCTCGATAGCGGCCAGCGCATCCTTTTCCGCGCGGACAAAATCCAGCCGGGTCAGGTAAATCATGGCCCGCAGTTGGTAAGACTGCCAGAAATCGGGCCGGGCGTTGATCGAGCGGTTGACCAGGTCGAGCGCCGCCTCAATCTGGCCGTTGTGGAACTGGCGCGCCGCAAAGCGAAAAGAAATCGGCGTGTCGACGATCCGCTGTCCAATCAACAAGGCCAGCGACAGCCCCACGCCGAGCAGCGTGTATGAGGCGCTGCCATACACCAGCCCCAGGGCGATGCCCGCCAGCGCCGGCAGCGCCAGCACAATGGCGATGCGCCGCACGCGCGGCGTGGCGCTGCGCGTCCAGATAAACAGGAAAATGAGCATGCCCAGCCCGACGAGCAGGGAGACGACAGCGTAGAACTGGCCGGGCAGCAGTAAGTAAGCCACCAGACCGGCCAGCCAGACGACAAAGGTGATGCCGATGGGCAGCAGCAGGCTGGCGCGCATTTCCTGGCGGCGGCGAGCGGCTTTTTGTTGGTCACTGCGGGATGGTTGCGTCATAGGTCAATGGATATGGAGATTGGAGATTGGGCGAGTCTCCAGTCTCAGCAGTTCTAAAAACCTGATACGAATCCCACGAATAGTGGGGTTTTCTGTCATGCTGAGGTCTGCCGAAGCATCCCGTTCATCTGAAATATCCAGTTTGTCGGGATTCCTCGTCGAAGACTCCTCGGAATGACCTGGGTTTTTAAACTACTGAGTCTCTAGCCTCCAGTCTTAATCTCTCGCCTCAGGATTATTTGCAGAAGTTAACGGCCGTTTCCGCCAAAATCTGCGCCAGCTCCAGCACGGATTGTACCTCAACCCACTCCTCGTCACTATGCAGGCCCGCGCCGACGGGGCCAATGAGCACGGTGTCGATGCCCGCCGCGGCCAGGAGGGCGGCGTCGGTCCAGAAAGTGGCCCCGGTGTGGGCGGGCGCTTGGCCGAGCACGGCCGTAGTCGCTTTTTCCAGCGCCTGCACCACCGGCGCGGCGGCGGTTACCTCGAAGGGATCCCGGTCAAAAAACGGCCGTACCGTCGCCCGAAACGCCGGATCAGCCGCTGCCAGCCGGTCGATGATCGCCTGGAGTTCGGCCGTGGCCTGGGCTACCGTCTCGCCGGGAATGGTGCGCCGCTCCAGCTTCAGGGTGCAGCGCGCCGGATAGACGCTCAGTTCGCTGCCGCCCTGCACCAGCGAGGCGTGGATGGAGGGCGGCCCGGCCAGCGGGTGCGGCGAGCGCTGCAGCAGTTCCTGGCCCAGCTTTTCCAGCTCGACGAGGAAGCGCCCCATGTGGCCGATGGCGTCGATGCCCTCGTTGTAGCGGCTGCCGTGGGCGGCGCGGCCGGTCACTTCCACCTCATACCAGATGAAGCCGCGATGGGCGCGGCAAAGGCTCATGTCGGTCGGTTCGGTGACGATGGCTGCGTCGGCGGTGACGTGGCGCACGAGATCGTCTGTGCCGATGCTGGCGTATTCTTCGTCGGCCACGGCCGTTAACAGCACGTCCCCGGCCAACTGCACCCCGCCATCAACCAGCGCTTTGACGGCGGCCATCATAGCCGCCAGGCTGCCCTTCATGTCTTGCGACCCACGGCCGTACAAACGGCCGTCGCGCACCGCCGCGCCAAAGGGATCAACCATGCCGCCCACGCCCACCGTGTCCATGTGGGCGTTCAGGAGCAGGGAACGGCCGTTGCCCGTCCCTTTCAGCACGCCTACCACGTTCACGCGGTTGGGGCCAAGGTCGTAGGTGGTCACTTGCAGCCCCATGTCTTGCAGCGCCTGGGCGACGTAGGCGGCGACGGCCGTTTCCCCCGCCCCATCGGGCGACAGTTCCGGGTTGACCGAGTTGATCTGCACCAGGTCGGTTAAGGTTTGCAGCGTGTAGGTTGAATCGATGGCCATTTTCATAGTCGGTTGCCTCACTTGGTTGGGTCTCGTTGTTGGCGGATTATACCGCTAACGGGCTTAAACTGGCAGGTGGGGAACCCGCGACCGGGGCATGGACACCCTGGCCGCCTGATGACGCCAGGTTAACTCGGCTTTCCGATTCGTAGACTCGTTCACGGGGCGTGATTTTTTAGACTGAAGCTTTAGCTCCAGGCTCTTGGGGGATAAACAGAGATGGGTCCAATCTTGGAGATTGGACCCATCTGGAGCAAACCTAGCGAGGTTCGGCCCAGACCTGGGCCAGATGGACGCACATTTCCGTGGCGCGGGCCATGTCTTGCAGCGACACCCACTCCAGCGGGCCGTGGCAGTTGTGCATGCC
>Ga0209607_1001165_pt1 | contig 22179 bp, 19 predicted proteins | sample AD_UKC117_MetaG_FD_184413 | JGI IMG/M metagenome (GOLD analysis project Ga0209607, IMG submission 184413) | Active sludge microbial communities of municipal wastewater-treating anaerobic digesters from Hong Kong - AD_UKC117_MetaG (SPAdes)... | ecosystem: Engineered > Bioreactor > Anaerobic >... | reverse complement strand
CGCCCTCGCGCGCGAAGGCGCGGGCGCAGGCCTCGCCGATGCCGGCGCTGGCGCCGGTGATCATCACGATGCGGTCGCGGAGCATGGGTCTGCCTTTCGAGCGGGACGGTCGGTGCGGACCTCCGCAGGGTAGGACGCGGCGGGCGTGGGGGCAAGGCGCTTGCCGGTCGGGGGTGGGGATCCGTATCGTCAACAGGATGATGAAGCCCTATCGCTACGGACATGAGGAGGACCCATGCCACGTCTTCTGATCATGCTGCTCGTGTTGATGATGCTGATCGTTGGCTGCGAGGAGGACGTGCCCCAGCAGTTCAGCGGTCCCCAGTTCAACGAGTTCAGCAGCCAATGGGCCGGCAACTACAACGGGCTGGTCTGCATCAGCCAGGACCCCGACCATGACGAAGCCTGCGAACAGCGCCAGGCCCTGGTCCGGGTCTACGACGTGGGTGAGAACCACATCCGCCTGCAGATCTTCTCCGACCCCCGCTTCGCTCCCGCCCAAGAAACGTTGCCGGACGTCCTTGTCACCAGCGGCACCTACTGCAGCCGAATCGTCGATGACCACGAGCTCTATCGGTACTTGGTGAGCATGACCCGCGGCGGTGATGTCATCTCCGGCCGTATCACGGCGGTCCACCGCGAATCGGGTCGCGCGGAGTGGGTCGTGAGCATTCAGAACTGTTCGCGGGGAAAGGGGATGCCGTGAGGATGGTGTGTCTTCTGCTTTTGATGGGAGTCCTGTTGGCCGGCTGCGAGCAGGACGACCCCTTCGCCCTGCCCCCCATCACCAACAACCAGCTCAGCTCCCAGTGGGTGGGCACGTACACGGGGACCGCGGTGCTGTCCTTCGGCGGATCGGATCAGGGGGAGCGGCTGCCGGCCACCGTGCGCATCTATGACCTGGGCGACGACTACGTCCGCGTGAAGATCTTCCTCACGCCCACCTTCGGCGCGTCGGAGCAGAACCGGCTGGAGCTGCCGGTGCAGTCGGGCACGCGGTGCAGCGGCTCCATCAACGTGGTGGAGCTCTGGTGGTACGGCAACTTCACGCGGTCGGGCGATCATCTGAGCGGAGGCGTGACGGTCTACCCCGTGGGCGGCAGCGCGGCGGCGCCGGACTGGTCCATCACCGGCATCGACGCCGACCGCTGAACGCGCGCGCGGCGGCCCGTCGCAGGGACGGACCGCCGCGGGAGGCGGATCGCATAAGGCGGGGGCTCAGCGGTACAGCCGCTTCACCGTGCTCCAGGTCATGTCCTCCGCCGGGGTGGGGATGTCCAGGGTGATGCGGAAGGCCAGATCGCCGTAGCTGGCGTCGATGGCGGTCCAGGGGCCGTTGTCGCCGCCCGCGCTGAGGTAGCGCACGCCGTCGGCGTAGGCGTCCTCGTTCTGCCAGTAGCCCAGGCGGCCCTGGCCGCTCCCGGCCGGCGCGCAGGTGATCAGATACGTGAGGCCGGGCTGGAGATCCAGGGCCAGGCCGGAGAAGTCGAACTCCACCCACTCCGTGCCCAGGGCGAAGCCCACCGACCGCGTCACGGTGCCGATGGTCATCACGCCCGGAATGCGGATGCTGCACAGCAGGAGCGAATTGGCGGTCAGCGGCGGCGCCGCGTTGTAGGTCTGGCCGTCCAGGATCACCTGGAAGGCCACCGAGGCCAGCTTGCCGCCGCACTCGCTGACGAAGCTCTGGCCCTCGCCGGCCACGTAGCCGGCGGCGTTCACGCCGAGCCAGGCCTTGCCGCCGTTGCTCTCCAGGCCGAAGCTGCTGGGGCAGGTGTCCGCCAGGACCGCGCCGGCCAGCAGCAGGATCATCCCCGTCGCCATCACGTTCTTCATGTCCGCCTCCCCGATTCGCGGCGTCGGTGGGTCCCGTCGTCACCATGACGCACGGGCAGGATGCACGCCGCGGCACGGAATCCGATGCCGTGCGCAAGGGGCAGCAAGAAGCGCGCCCCGGCCGTGGGGGCCGGGGCGCGCGGGAAGCATCGGGAAGCCGCGGGAACGATGGGCTACTCGGTCCACCGCGTGAGCCATCCCATGACCTCGTCGTGCCACTGGATGGAGTTCTGCGGCTTCAGGACCCAGTGGTTCTCGTCGGGAAAATAGAGAAGTCTGGCGGGCACTCCGCGACGACGCAGAGCCGTGAAGGTGCTCAGGCCCTGGGTGTCCACCACGCGGTAGTCCAGACCGCCGTGGACCACCAGGGTGGGCACGTGCCAGTTCTGGACGTGGTTCACGGGGTTGTGCTTGTCGTAGGCCTGGGCGTCCTCCCAGGGCAGGCCGTGCTCCCACTCCGGGAACCACAGCTCCTCGGTGTCGAAGTAGGCCATCTGCTCGTCCAGGTTGCCGTCGTGGCAGACGAAGGCCTTGAACTTCTTGCCGAAGGGCTGGCCGTGCATCCAGTTGATCATGTAGCCGCCGTAGCTGGCGCCGGCGGCCACCACGCGGTCGGCGTCCAGCCAGGGGTAGCGCTGCAGGGCGGCGGCCAGGCCCTTCTCCAGGTCCTCCAGGGGGCGGTCGCCCCAGTGGCCGCTGATGGCGTCGGTGAACGCCTGGCCGTAGCCGGTGGAGCCGTGGAAGTCCACCGCAACCGTGGCGAACCCGGCGCCCACGTAGGCCTGGGGGTTCCAGCGGTAGTGGAAGTCGTTGCCGAAGCTGCCCTGGGGGCCGCCGTGGACCAGGAAGGTCAGGGGCCAGGTCTTGCCCGCGGCCGCCTTCTCCTCCGACCAGTCGTAGGGCTTCACCAGGTAGGCGTAGACGGTCTCGCCGTTCCAGCCCTGGAAGCTGAACTGCTCGGGCTCGCCCATGAGCGTGGCGGCCGTCTTGGCGTCGTTCAGGGCGGTGAGGCGGGTCTCGGAGCCGCCGTCGGCCTTGGCGGTGTGGATCTCGTTGGGGGCGCGCAGGTGGTTCTTGGTGTAGACCAGGCCGCGGCCGCCCAGGGTCAGGGAGCCGTTGCTGCCGTCGCGCACCAGCATCGTCACGCGGCCGTCCTTCACGCGGAGGCCGAAGATGGAGTTCTGGCCCAGGTAGTCGGCGTTGCAGTAGAGGGTCTTGCCGTCGGCCGACCAGAGGAGCTGGTGGGGGCTGAGCTCCAGGCCGTCGTAGGTCAGGTCCAGGGTGCGCACCTCGCCGGCGGGCCAGGTCATGAGCTTGATCGCGAAGCGGTCGGCCTCGAAGCCGGGGCGGGCCATGGCCTTCCAGGCCAGGGTCCTGCCGTCGGGGGAGAAGAGGGGCGCGGTGTCCCAGGCCTGGTTGGACTCGGTGAGGCAGGTCCAACCGCCGGAGCCGTCGGCGGGCACGGCGTAGAGGTCGTAGTCGGTGCTCCAGGCGGGCTCGCTGCCGGGCAGGACCTTGGCGGTGAAGACCAGGGTGGAGCCGTCGGCCGAGAGGGCGAACTCCTCGCTGCCGCCCCAGGGGTGGGTGGGGGTGTCGGCGTCCAGGTCCTTCACCAGGTCCACCGGCTTCGCGTCCGGATCCGTGCCGTCCAGCAGGAACACGTGGGTGCGCTTGCCGTCCTCCCAGTGGTCCCAGTGCCGGAACATGAGCTCGTCGTAGATCTTGCCGGTGGTGGGCACGGCGGCGAGCTCGGCGTCGCGGGCCGCGGTCTCCTCCGGCGTCATGCCCGGGAACACGTCCATGGTGAACAGGAAGGCGTGGCGCTGGGGCGCGAGCTCCAGGTTGCCCACGTCCAGGGGCAGGTCCGTGATCTGCCGCGCCTCGCCGCCGCGGGGATCGATGTTCCAGATCTGGGACGACCCGGACCGCGTGGAGAGGAAGAAGAGCGTGCCGTTCAGGCACCAGCGAGGGTTCCAGTCGCCGGCGGGGTCGGCGGTGAGGCGGCGGGCGTCCGTGCCGTCGCTGTCCACGAGCCAGAGGTCCGTGCGGCCCTTGTTGGCCTCCAGGTCGGTGCTGCGCACGGTGAAGGCGATGGTCTTGCCGTCGGGCGACACCTGGGGCTCGCTGATGCGGTCCATGGCCAGCATGTCGTGGACGGAGAAGGGATGGGGCTCGGCGGCGGCCACGACGGCCGCCAGGCCGGCCGCGAGCAGCACGGTCAGCAGGATGGAGCGCACGGCGTTCCTCCGGGGGCTGGAAGGGTCAGCGTTGGGGTCGAACCGGTCCAGAATAGTGCATGGGAGCCGCGTTGGCGAGAAGGAGGCTCACCAGCGCGCCGTGAGGGCCAGGGCGCCCGGCGCCACCGCCAGCCGCAGGCCCGGGTCCTGCTCCGAGCGCGCCGCGTTGCGGCCGCACAGCCAGCCGATGGCCGCGCCGGCCACCGTGTCGCTGGCGTGATGCTTGAGGTCCTCCATGCGGCCCATGGCGGTCGTCACGCCCAGGGCCACGCCGGCGCCCCCCCACCAGCCGCCGTGGCGGCGCGAGATCACGCCCGCGGCGCTGAAGGCGGCGGCCGTATGGCCCGAGGGGAAGGAGTAGGGCTCGCCGTTGGGGCGGGTGCGGTCCACCAGGGGCTTGAGGGCGGCCACCACGCCGTAGGTGAGGGCCAGGGCGCGGGTCATGTCGTAGCCGGTGCGGGCCAGCTCCGGCGCGTCGGCCCATGCGCCGGCGCCCCATACGGCCAGGGCCAGGGGGGCCTGCAGGCGGGCGTCGCCCCAGAGGTTGCCGCGGTCGGCCAGGAAGTCCCAGGCGCCGCGGTCCAGGAAGTCGCGGGTGCGCTGGGGGTTCTCGATGGCGTGGACGCCGGCCGTGGCGGCCGCGCCGCCGGCCAGCCACCAGGCGGTGGCGGGGGTGGCCAGGGAGGCCACGTCGGCGGCGAGGTCGGAGGGGAGGCCGGCCTGGGCGAGGACGGGCAGGGCGCAGACGGCAGCAACGAGCAGGAAACGGCGCATTTGGGTCCTTTCCCTTGTGCCTCGGAAAATGTGCCTGGGCCGTTTCTCGATCTTCGGGCGTGAACCCATGCTTGTAAACATTGAAGTTACGTGCCCGATTGACTTGGATGACGGTCGAGGCACAATTTCGGAGGCACAACTTTTGGAACTTGCATACCAGACGGTTCGCGTCGATCTTGGGAGACGTTAACCGGATGGTGTAGATTTGCCAAGGGAGCCCACCATGCACGCCGCCGACATCACCGGAACCATGACCCTGCTGGCCATCGCCGACGCCTTCCCCGAGACCATCCCCGTCTTCGTGGACCTGGGCTTTCCGCAGATGGCCGACCCTTCCCGCCGCGCCGCCCTGGGCGCCAAGGTCACCCTGGATCAGGCCGCTCGCGCCAAGGGCCGCGACGCCGCCGCCATGCTCGCGGACCTGCGCGCCGCCGTGCGCGATGCCCGTCGTGGCGAGGACCTCACCCTGGCCGCCGCCGACGAGAGCCGCATGTTCCCGGACGCGGGCGACGTGAAGGTGGCCGGACTGCTGCCCTGCCCCGTGCGCATCCCCCTGCTGGAGACCTTCGACGCCGCGGCGCAAGCCGTGGAGGCCAAGCACGGCGTGAGCGTGGGCTACCGCCTGGCCGCCGCCAGCGTGGGCATGGACGTGGTGCAGGCGGAGATGGCGCGCCTGAAGACCGAGGCGGACCTGCCGGACGTGTTCCTGTCCGCCGGCTTCGAGGCGTTTTTCGACCACCGGAACCTGCGCCGCTTCAAGGACGCCGGCGTCTTCGCGGACCGCTCCTGGGAGCGCACCAACCCGGCCTTCGACGGCCTGGGGATCAAGGACCCCGACGGCCACTTCAGCATGATCGGCGCGGTGCCCGCCATCTTCCTGGTGGACACCCAGCAGCTGGAGGAGGGCGAGCCCGTGCCGCGCACCTGGACGGACCTGCTGGATCCGCGCCTGGAGCGCCGCGTGGCCCTGCCCGTGGGGGACTTCGATCTCTTCAACGGCATCCTGCTGACCCTCTGGAAGCACTACGGCGACGACGGCGTGCGCGCCCTGGCCCGCAACCTCATGCGTTCGCTCCATCCCAGCCAGGCCGCCGGCCGTTTCAAGGCGACCAAGGGCGAGGTGCCCACCGTCTCCGTGATTCCCTACTTCTTCTCGCGCATGGCCAAGCTCAATCCCAAGGTGGAGATCGTGTGGCCCGAGGACGGCGCCGTGCTCAGCCCCATCTTCATGCTGGAGCGCGCGGGCGCCGGCGAGGCCGCGCGCGAGCTGGCCGACGTGTTCCTCTCCCGCGAGGCCGGCGAGATCCTGGCCCACAAGGGCCTCTTCCCCTCGCTGCATCCCGACGTGGTCAACGAGCTGCCCGACCCGGCCCCCTGGCTGTGGCTGGGCTGGGACTTCGTTCGCGAGCACGATCTGGGCGTGATGATCCCGCGCATGCTGGAGATCTTCCATCAGGGCACGGAGGCGCAGGCATGAGGTTCGTGACCGTGAGCGGGCCGCCGTCGTCGGGCAAGACGTCGGTGATCCTCAAGACCCTGGAGCACGTGCGCGCGCAGGAGCGCAGCGTGGGCGTGGTCAAGTTCGACTGCCTGACCACCTTCGACGACGACCTCTACCGCGCCCAGGGCATCCCCGTGCGCAAAGGGCTGAGCGGCGCGCTGTGTCCGGACCACTACTTCGTGAGCAACGTGGAGGAGTGCGTGCAGTGGGGGCTGGCCCAGGGGCTGGACGTGCTGGTGAGCGAGAGCGCCGGGCTCTGCAACCGCTGCTCCCCGTACATCCGCGACGTGCTGGCCGTGTGCGTCATCGACAACCTGTCCGGCATCAACACGCCGCAGAAGATCGGGCCCATGCTCAAGTCGGCGGACATCGTGATCATCACCAAGGGCGACGTGGTGAGCCAGGCGGAGCGCGAGGTCTTCGCCGCGCGCGTGCATCGCGTGAACCCCAAGGCGCGCGTGATGCACGTCAACGGCATCACCGGGCAGGGCAGCTACGAGTTCTCCACGCTGTGGAACGAAGGCGAGGAGACGGCCACGGTGGAGGGCAAACGGCTGCGCTTCAGCATGCCGGCGGCGCTGTGCAGCTACTGCCTGGGGGAGACGCGCATCGGGCAGCAGTACCAGATGGGCAACGTGCGCAAGATCGATCTGGAGGCGGGCGCGGAGCTGGACCTGGACCGCCAGCAGGGCGCGCCTCTGAGCGACGGGGGGGACGCATGAGCGCCACGGCCGAACTCCTGCGCGGGCTGACCGTGGCCGGGCTGCTGCAGCGCTGGCCCTTCGCCGACGGCTTCCTGGCCGACCGCGACCTGGATCCCGAGGCCCTGGCCGCCGCGCCGCTGGCCGACGTGCTGGACGGCGCCGGCCTGGACGCCCTGGCCGCCTTCCTGGAGGAGATGGAGCTGTTCCTCTCCGGCGAAGAGGCCGCGGTGGAGAGCATCGCCGTGCTGGGCGGCCGCGACAAGAGCGGCGCCGACGAGCCCGTGCGCCGTCTGGACGCGCGCGTGGGCGAGGTGATCTGCATCGTGGGGCCCACCGGGTCGGGCAAGAGCCGGCTGCTGGCGGACATCGAGTGGGTGGCGCGCGGCGATACGCCCACCGGCCGCCGCGTGCTGATCGACGGCGCCGAGGGCGACGACCGCTGGCGCACCTCCGGCGACCGCAAGCTGGTGGCGCAGCTCAGCCAGAACATGAACTTCGTCATGGACATGGGCGTTGGCGACTTCCTGGCCCTGCACGCCGAGAGCCGCCGCGCCGACGACATCGACGCCAAGGTCCGGATCATCTGGCAGGAGGCCAACGCCCTGGCCGGCGAGCCCTTCGCCCTGGACACGCCGGTCACCAGCCTCTCGGGCGGCCAGTCGCGGGCGCTGATGATCGCGGACACGGCGGTGCTGTCGCACTCGCCGGTGGTGCTCATCGACGAGATCGAGAACGCGGGCATCGACCGCCGCAAGGCCCTGGACATCCTGGTGGGGCAGGACAAGATCGTGCTCATGGCCACGCACGACCCCATCCTGGCGCTCATGGGCGCGCGTCGTGTGGTGATCCGCCAGGGCGGCATGGCGGCGGTGGTGGAGCCCAGCGACGCGGAGCGCGCCAACCTGGACGAGCTGCGGGCGCTGGATGCGCGGATGATGGCGCTGCGGCATCGGCTGCGGATGGGGGAGCGGCTGGATGTGATCTAGGCCGCTCCCCGCGGCCGGTCAGCGGTACGAAGCCTTCAGACGCGACCACGTGGGCCGGTCGGTCTCCACCGGCTCCAGCAGGATGGTCAGAACGTTGTTGGTCTCGTCGGCCTCGGCCACCTCGTCGTCCGGATCCACCACCACGGTCACCGTCGGCTCGCCCGTCCAGCCCACCCACTCCAGGCAGGGCGTGATCTCGTACGCACAAGCGCACTGGAAGAGGAAGCCGGCGTCGCGGCAGTGACCGTCCCAGTCCGCGCTGAACGTGACCAGATCCAGGCACTCGCCCTGGCCGCAGTCGGGCCATTGGTAGTTCCAGCAGGTGTGATGGGTCTGCACGTACTGGGCGACGGAGCGGGCCTCCTGCACCAGCACCGGGCCGTAGTAGGTGGCCACCGCCAGGGCGTGGGCGGCCAGGTGGCCGGCGTTGATCAGGGTGATGCGGGGGATGAGGCGGTACTCGCCCTCCCTTCTGCAGCGGGCGCGGGGCCCGGTCCTGGCGAGGACTCCTTCCTTGTTTGGGGAGGGGGCGGGGTGTTGCACGCGAACTCGCGGAGGGTGACGGAGAACAGGAACGCCGGGCGGTGCGGGAGGCCGGAGCCCCGCCGCGCCGCCCGGCGCCTTCCACCCCCCGCTCAGGGCAGAAGCGTGAGCTTGCGGGTCAGCGTGCCCTGCGCGGAGCGCAGCACGCTGAAGTACACGCCGGCCGCCACCTGGCGGTCGGCGTCGTCGTTGCCGGTCCATTCCACCGCGTGGCGCCCGGCGCTCAGCGTGCCGTCCACCAGGGTGCGCACGCGGCGGCCCTTGAGGTCGTGGACGGCCAGCTCCACGCGCTGCGTCTCCGGCAGGCTGAAGGCGATGGACGTCTTGGGGTTGAACGGGTTGGGGCTGTTGCCCTCCAGGGCGTAGGCCAGGGGAGCGACGTCCGGTGCGGCGGTGGTGTCGAACTCGGGGCTGACGAAGATCCAGCGCGACTCGCCGTCCGCGGCGTGGCAGCGGTACTGGCCGTAGGCGGAGGCGTCCAGCACGCCGGCGGCCAGGTTCGACGCCGCGGCGCCCGCCACCGGTTCGCTGCCGTTGGTCCAGGCGAAGGGGGCGCTGGCCAGGTGCGAGACGAAGATCACCTCGTCGCCCATGGGGTGCGCGTCGTCCAGCAGGATGAACTGGTCGTCCACGCCGTCGAAGACGGTCCGGTAGTTCTCCCATGTGCCGGCGTTGTGCGCATCGCCGGAGACGTTCAGCGTCAGCCGGTAGTTGGACGAGGTGATCAGCCCGTGGTTGGCGATGTCGCCGTCGATGATCAGCGTGTCGTGGGTGAAGTCGCGGTTCCGCAGCGTGTCCTGCACCACCACGGTTCCGGTCATGGTCACGCCGGTGTAGATCTGCACGTCGCCCCGCAGCACGGGGTCGCCCACCTGCAGGGCGGTGAGGTAGGTCCCGACGGTCAGCCGCAGGTCGTTGCCGGCCGCGTCCAGGCCGCCGTCCTGCAGCTGCCCCGCCGTCAGGTGGACGTGGGCGCCGGGGGCGCAGAGCACCTGGCCGCCGTTGAGATCCACGTTCCCGCCCACGGTCATGGACGTGGTCAGGGTCAGGGGGCCGGTGCCGGCCTCCAGATCCAGGTTGTTCAGGGTCAGGCTCTTGCCGGCCGTCTGGGCGTAGGCGTGGGGGACCCCCGCGCCCGTGAAGACGACGCGGTGGTTGGTCCAGACGCCGTCGTTGATCACGTCGCCGGCGATGAACAGGGTGAGCCGGTAGTTGGTGGACGTGATGGTGCCGTGGTTGGCGAGGTCGCCGTCCACGGTCGTTTCCACGTGGGTGAAGTCGCGGTTGCGCAGCTCCCCTTCCAGGACCACGTCGCCGGCCAGCGTGCACCCCACGTACGTCCGGGCCACGCCGCGCAGCACGGGATCGCGGATCAGCAGGTTCTGGAAGTACAGGCCGTCGGTCACGTCCACAGCGTTGCCGGCGGCGTCCAGCTCGCCGTCCATGAAGGGGCCGAAGCTCAGGTCCAGGTTGGCGCCGGGGGCGCAGGCCATGCGGCCGGCGTTGAGGTCCACCTCGGAGTCCAGGTGGGCGGGGGTGGTCAGGGTGAGGTCGCCGGTGCCGGCCTCGAGCACGAGGTAGCGGGGGCTGAAGACGGTGCCGCCGCCCGAGGTCAGGTCGTGGGGCGCGCCGGCGCCGGTGAAGGTCACGGCGTTGTTGTCCCACACGCCCTGGTTGTCCACGTCGCCGGAGATGAGCAGGTTCAGCTGGTAGTTGTCGCTGATCACGGAGCCGGTGTTGATCAGGTCCCCATCCACCGTCGCGGTCACGTGGGTGAAGGCGCGGTTGCGCAGCTCGCCCTCGTTGATCACGGTGCCGGTCAGGGTGCAGCCCAGGTAGAGCCGGGTCAGGCCGCGGAAGACGGGGTCGGCGATGGTGACGTTCTGGAAGTACACGCCGTCGGTCAGCTCGAAGGCGTTGCCGGCCGCGTCCACCGTGCCGTCCGTCAAGTACTTGGCGTTGAGGAAGACGTCGGCGCCCGGGGCGCAGATCAGGTGGCCGCCGTTGAGGTCCACCAGGGCGGTGGTGATCAGGTCGCCCTGCAGGGTGAGGGCGCCGGTGCCGGCCTCCAGCTCCAGGTTGTCGGACATGAGGTCGCCGGCGCCTTCGTGGATCAGCGAGTGGAGGACGCCCGCGCCGGTGAAGCGCACGCGCTCGATGGCCAGGCTGCCGCGGTTGGTCACGTTCCCGGCCACGAGGAGGCTGATCTGGTAGTTGGAATCGGAGATCACGCCGTCGTTGACCAGGTTCCCGGTCACCGTGAGGTTGCGGTGGCTGAGATTGTTGGTCAGGGATCCGTCGGCCAGGACGGTGAGGTCGCGGCAGGCGGCGTCCGTGGTGATCGTCACGGCGCTGCCGAGGATCACGTCGTCGCCGTCGACCGGGACGCCGGCGGGGTCCCAGGTGGCGGCGGCGTTCCAGAGGCCTCCGGCCGGGACGGACGTGTAGGTGGCGGCGGCGGCGTTCCCCATCGTCAGGGCCAGCACGGCGATGAAGGTGGTCAGCGTTGTCTTGGACATGGGAAGCTCCCGGTTCGAGCAGGGGGTGATTCTTCTGCCTCTCCTGCGACGCGGGTACGGGAGGTCCGGGCGCAAAAGAGGATGAATGGACTCCTGGTCGTCCGGTGGCGTGCCCGGTTCCTTCCGATGGGATAAAAAACGATCGAAATGGACTCCCGTCGCCGCCTACACCATCTTGGGCGGACCTATCCCCATCGACCGGAGATCCCCTTGTCCAGCGCCCCCATGCACGGCCGCGACATGACCCAGGGCCCCATGACCCGCCACCTGCTGGCGGTGGCGTGGCCCGTGAGCGTGTCGTTCCTGGTGCAGATGCTCTACAACCTGGTGGACGCCTTCTGGCTGGGGAAGCTGGGGCGCGCGGCGCTGGTGGCGCCGACGATCAGCATGAACGTGGTGTTCATCGGCATCGCCCTGGCCATGGGGCTGGGGCAGGCGGGGACCACGCTGGTGAGCCAGTACCGCGGCGCGGGCCGGCCCGAGGCCATGGGGCGGGCGGCGGGGCAGTCGCTGGTGCTGCAGCTGGTGCTGGGCAGCCTGCTGGCAGGGGTTGGCCTGCTGGTGGCGCCGCAGCTCCTGCGGCTGCTGGACACGCCGGCCGACGCCTACGCCGAGACGCTCACCTACCTCCGCTGGGTGCTGGCGGGCGTGCCCTTCATGTTCGTGTTCCACGTGTACCAGGGCATCTACTCGGGGCTGGGCGACACGGTGGGCCCCATGCGCATCAACGTGGCCACGGGCATCCTCAACGTGGTGCTGGATCCGCTGCTGATCTTCGGCTGGGGGCCGGTGCCGGCCCTGGGCGTGGCGGGCGCGGCGCTGGCCACGGTGGCGGCCCGCGGCGTGGCGGCGGCGCTGGCGGTGCGGGCGCTGACCGGCGCGGGGGGCTTCCGCCTGCGAGGCGCGGACCTGCGTCCCGACGCGGAGATGATGCGGCGCCTGCTGCGCATCGGCCTGCCGCTGTCGCTGGGACAGACGGTGACCTCGCTGGGGTTCACGCTGCTCATCGGCATCGTCAACCAGTTCGGCTCGGCGGCCACGGCGGCCTTCGGCGTGGGGCACCGCGTGGTGCTGACCATCTCCGTGCCCGCATGGGCCATGGCCCAGGCCAACGCCACGGCGGTGGGGCAGAACCTGGGCGCGCGGCTGCCGGAGCGGGCGGCCCTGTCCGTGCGCACGTCGGCGGTGCTGATCTCGGTGGTGCTGGCGCCGCTGTGCGGGCTGGTCATGGTGTTCGCGGCGCCGCTCACGCGGGTGTTCGTGGACGACCCCCAGGTCATCGTCTACGGCCGCGAGCTGCTGCGCATCACCGCGCCTTCGGTCTTCCTCTTCAGCCTCATCCTGGTGATGTTCGGCGCCTTCCAGGGCGCGGGCAAGACGGTACCGGTCATGGTGGTCAACGTGGCGCGCCTGTGGCTGGTGCGCATCCCGTTCTCGTGGCTGCTGGCGGTGAAGCTGGCGCTGGGGCCGTCGGGACTGTGGTGGGCCATGAACCTGAGCAACGTGCTGGCGGCGGCGGCGGCGCTGGTGTGGTTCCTGCGGGGAGATTGGAAGACGGCGGTGATCCGGGAGGAGGCGTCCGAATTTGCGGGTGAAAGCGGAGAATCCCTGTGATAGCGTGACGGGAACCGACGGCCCGCCTATCGCCCGGAGGACCTGCATGGACCGCCTCGCCCCTCTCAGCGCGGATCAGCTCCGCAGCCTGCTTCTGATCCAGTCGGATCTGATGACGGCCCTCAACAGCTCGACCTCCTTCCCGGAGTCACTGCGTCACTGCTTCGTCGCGGCGTTGCGCGCCGGCGGCATGGACTGCGGCGGCGTGTATCTCCTGGAACCCGACGGCGGCGTGCGGCTGGTCTTCCATCAGGGCGTCTCGGAATCGTACGTGGAGGCCGTGGCCCATTACGGACCCGACACCCATCAGGCGACCATGGTCCGCAAGGGCGAGCCCATCTTCCTGGATTTCGAGGCGTACGGCGACGAGAGCCATCCCGCCAACCGGGAGGGGCTGCGCTCCGGCGCCGTGCTGCCCACCCACGGCGACGGCCGCGTGGTGGGGTGCCTGAACCTGGCCTCGCGCACCCGCACCGAGGTGCCGCAGGAGGCGGGGCAGGTGCTGGCGTTCCTGGCCGGCACCATCGGGCGGATCATCGAGCGCGAGCGGGCCATCGCGGCGCTGAAGGACAGCGAGGAGAACCTCAACACGTTCTTCTGCACCATCAGCGAGTACCTCTTCGTGCTGGACGAGCAGGCGCGGATCCGGCGCGTGAACGACGCGGTGCTGGAGCGGTTGGGCTACGCCGCGGAGGATCTGATCGGCAGGTCGGTGCTGGCGGTGCATCCCGAGGAGCGGCGCGACGAGGCGCTGCGGATCGTGACGGACATGCTGGCGGGCGAGTGCGACGTGTGCCCGGTGCCGCTGGAGACGCGGGACGGCGAGCTCATCCCGGTGGAGACCCGCGTCACGCGCGGCACATGGAACGGGGCGCCCGCCATCTTCGGCGTATCGCGCGACGTCAGCGAGCGCGTGGCCGCGGAGAAGCGTCAGCGCGCCCTGGAGCGGCGCCTGCACCAGGCCCAGAAGCTGGAGAGCCTGAGCGTGCTGGCCGGCGGCGTGGCCCACGACTTCAACAACATCCTCATGGCCGTGTCGGCCAACGCCAGCCTGGTGCTGGAGGACATGGCGGCCGCCGACCCCAACCACGAGCCCGTGCAGGACATCCTGGTGGCCTCGCAGCGCGCGGGGGAGCTGTGCAAGCAGATGCTCGCCTACTCCGGCCGCGGCACCTTCGTGGTGGGCCCCTTCAACCTGCTGGACCTGGTGCAGGACATGTCCGGCCTGCTGCGCAGCTCCGTGTCGCGCAAGGCCGAGATCGCCCTCTACCTCACCCACGACCTGCCCCTGATCCAGGGCGACGCCACCCAGCTGCGGCAGGTCCTGCTGAACCTGGTGGTGAACGCCTCGGAGGCCCTGGACGACCTGGGCGGCACCATCGCCCTGAGCGCCGGCGTGGTGGACTGCTCCGCCGAGGACCTGGCCGGCATGGTCAACGGCGAGGACCTGGCGCCTGGCGAGTACGTGTTCCTGCAGGTGAGCGACACGGGCTGCGGCATGGATGCGGCCACCCGCGCGCGCCTCTTCGATCCCTTCTTCACCACCAAGTTCACGGGCCGGGGCCTGGGGCTGTCGGCGGTGCTGGGCATCATCCGCAGCCACCGCGGCGCCCTCAGCGTGCGCAGCGAGCCCGGACACGGCACCGAGTTCCGCGTGCTGCTGCCGTCGGCCGGCGTGGGTGCGGTCCTGGACGACGAGCCGCGCCCCGGGCTCGCGGACTTGGACGCCGACCGCTGCGTCCTGCTGGTGGACGACGAGCGCGAGGTCCGCAACTCCACGCGCCGCCTGCTCGAACGTCTGGGCCTGCGCGTGATCACCGCGAGCGACGGCCAGGAGGCCCTGGACATCCATGCGGCGCGGGCGGAGGAGATCGACCTGGTGATCCTGGACATGACCATGCCCCGGCTGGACGGCCTGGAGACCATGGCCGTGCTCCACGAACGCGACCCGGAGCTGAGCGTCATCCTCTCCAGCGGCTACACGGAGAAGGAGATCCGCGAGCGCTGCGGCGGCTGCGAGCCGGTTGGCTTCCTGCAGAAGCCCTACGACCTGCAGACCCTGCGCGAGACGCTCATGCGGTTCCTGCGGGTCTGGGAGCGGGACTCCCTAGGCTGACCAGCGGCACCACCGCCAGCGACACCAGCATCCCCACGGTGCCCGCCTCCGGCGACGGCTGCCCCAGCGCGTACATCCCCAGGCACACCGCCAGTCCCAGCACCGACCCGCTCACCGCGCCGGCGCGCGACGTCCGTCCCCAGAACAGCCCCCACAGGAACGGCCCCAGGAACACCGCGCCGATGGCGCCCCAGCTGATGCCCAGGATGGCCACGATGGTGGCCGGCCGCGCCGCCGCCAGCAGCACCGACAGCAGCACGAAGCCCGCGCTGGCCAGGCGCATGGAGCGTGTGAGCACGGCGTCGGAGGCGTCGGCGTTCACGAACCCCGCATACAGGTCCTTCACCACCGACGAGCTGGCGATCAGCACCAGCGCCGCCAGCGTGCTCATGCTGGCCGACAGGATGAGCAGCAGCATGAGCACGCCCAGCGATTCCGGCACCACGCGCGCCAGCAGCTCCGGCATGAGGGCGTCGAACACGGGCCGGCCGTCGGCGAAGGCGGCGGGCGCCGTCTCCGGGCTCAGGAACAGCCGCGCCGCGGCGCCGGTGAAGTACGCGGTGCCGCCGATGAGCAGCGCGAAGACGGTGCTCGCCACCATGCCCACGCGCACGGCCTCGCGGTCGCGGATGGCGTAGAACTTCTGCACCAGCTGCGGCATGCCCAGGGGCGCCACGCTGGTCAGGAACACCAGGCAGAACAGGGGCCAGGCGCCCGGCGGCCCCACCGGCGCGGTCAGGCGCGGATCCACGTTCCGCAACCCCTGCCCGATGGCGGCCAGGCCGCCGCCCTCCTTCAGCGTGAAGACCAGCAGCACCGTCACGCCCACGAGCATGATCATGCCGAAGACCACGTCGATCATGGCCATGGACCTGTAGCCGCCCAGCACCAGGTAGAGGGCCGTGAAGCCGCCCATGAGCGCCAGGGCCACGCCGTAGTCGATGCCGAAGTTGGAGCGGAAGAGGTAGCTCAGCCCCATGAACACCGCGGAGGTGTAGGGGATGAAGAACACGAACACGCACACCGCCGCGAAGAGCTTGAGGAAGCGGCTGCGGTAGCGCGCCTCGAAGTACTCGGCCATGGTGCTCACGCCGTACTCGGTGCTCATGCGCTTGATGCGCCAGCCCAGCACGCCCCACACCCCCAGCACGCCGATCAGCGCGTTGCCCAGGGCGATCCACAGCCCCGAGTAGCCGAACCCCCAGCCGATCTTGCCCGCGAAGCCGATGAACAGCACCGCCGAGAAGTAGGCGGTGGCGTAGGTGAAGGCGGTCATCCACGGCCCCACCTGGCCGCCGCCCAGGAAGAAGTCCTGGAAGCTGCTGGTGCGGCGCAGTCCGGCCAGCCCCACGCCCACGATGGTCAGGGCGTAGGCGGCGAGCACGACGATCTTCAGGGCCATGGCGTCTCCGCGGGCTAGAACGTGAGGTCGATCTCCCAGAACACTTCGGTGGCCGGGTCGGCGTCGGGGCCGTAGGCGTCGCCGGGCCAGAGGCGGGCGGCGTAGAGGGCCAGGGTCACGTCGGCGCTCCAGCGGTGCTTCACCGAGAGCTGCAGCAGCTCGCCGATGCGGTCCGAGGCCGCGGCCGAGCGGTGGGCGCGCAGGGACGACCACCACGCGCGCGCGGTCACGTCGGCGCGGGGGCGCAGCTCCAGGCCGGCCCACGGCATGATCAGGTTGCCGTAGACCACCTCGCCGGGGCGGCTGCTGCCGTCGGCGTAGCCGGGGTCGAAGCCGCTCACGGCGTTGTGCGGCCCCACGTTCAGGTAGAGCCAGGCGGGGAGGTCGCCCAGACGGGGCCAGCCGCCGTGGACCACGTCCCAGCGTTCGTCCACGCCGGCGGTGGCGGGGTCGTCGCCGCTGAGGCCGGTGAAGCCGGCGAGCAGGGCGGTGCCGGCGGCGTCCACGCCCAGGCGCAGGTCGGCGGTGGCGCCCCAGGCCTCCAGGGTGCGCAGAGCGTCGGCGTCGCCGCGCTGGAGGGCGGCCTCGGCGCGCCAGGTAAGGCGGCCCGCGGCGCCGCCCACGCGCGCGCCGCCGGTCCACACCTCGCGGGCCAGGGCCTGGTTCACGCGGCGCAGCAGGTAGGCCTCGCGGGGCTGGCCGTCGCCCAGGGTCAGGTAGGCGCCGGAGAGGGTCACGTCGTCGTGGGAGGCGTCGTCGCGGCGGTTCTCCTGGTCCTTGAAGTGGAGCAGGTCCAGGGTCACGCCGGCGGCCGGGGCGAGCCGCGCCTTCACGCCGTCCAGATAGGCCGACGTGCTGGCGGTCTGGCTCTGGCCGTCGAAGAGCACGAAGCCCGAGCCGTAGCGCACGTCCATGCGGCCGGCCGTGAGCTCCAGGGGCAGGCCCAGCAGGTCCGGCAGCCGCACCCAGGCGTTGTCCACGAAGACCTTGTCGCTCTTGTTGTCCTCTTCCCAGGCGCCGGCGTCGGTCACGCCCTCGCCGAAGTGCTGGTTGGCCAGGCGCACGTACGCCTGGGCGCCCCGGTCCAGCTCCGCGGCGGCCCAGAGGCGGGTGCGGTGGCGCCACACGCTCCAGCGGTCGGCGTCCGCGGCGGAATCCACGTCCCACATGTTCTCCAGGTGGTATCCTCGCACGCGCACGTCGCCGCCCACGGTCCAGTCGGCGGGCGGAGCGGCCGGCACGCGGGCCGCGAGCAGGAGCAGCAGGGGGAGCAGGAGGCGGACGCGGGCCATGGAGTCTCCGTTCGCTGAGGGGGCACAGGGCTGAAAGTTAGCGTTCAGCGGGCCGGCGTCCAGGGAATCCCCCGCGCGTGCGGAAAAATGGTGAATTCCTTAACAATCCCCTTGAAGGCACGGCCCCCGGGGGCGTAATTCGTAGATCCGAGAGTGACTTCCGACCCACAGGAGACCGCCATGGCCGACATCCGTCCCTTCGCCGCCTTCCGGCCCGCGCCGGACCTGGCCCGCCGCGTGGCCAGCCCGCCCTACGACGTGCTCAGCAGCGATGAGGCCCGCGTCCTGGCCGCCGACGAGCCCCTGAGCTTCCTGCACGTGAACAAGGCCGAGATCGATCTGGAGCGCGGCGCCTCCGAGCAGGAGATCCACGACCGCAGCGCCGCCAACCTGCAGCGCATGATCGACGAGGGCGTGCTGATCCAGGACGCCGCGCCGGCCTTCTACGTGTACGCCCTGGCCATGGACGGGCGCGTGCAGTACGGCCTGGCCGCCAGCTGCAGCGTGGACGAGGTGGAGAACGGGATCATCAAGAAGCACGAGCACACGCGCCGCGACAAGGAGGACGACCGCGCCCGCCACATGCAGCGCCTGGGCGTGAACGTGGGGCCGGTGCTGTTCACCTACCGCGCCGACCGCACCGTGCGCAACATCGTGGAGCGCGTGCGCGCCGCCGAGCCGGACGTGGACTTCACCGCGGTGGACGGCGTGGGGCACACCCTCTGGGTGGTGTCGGATCCTTCCGACGTGAAGGCCCTGCAGGACGCCTTCGCCCAGATCCCCGCCCTGTACGTGGCCGACGGCCACCACCGCACCGCCGCCGCCTGCCGCACGCGCGCCTTCTTCCGCGACCGCAACCCGGAGCACACCGGCGACGAGCCCTACAACTTCTTCCTGGCCGTGCTCTTCCCCGACGACGAGCTGCGCCTCATGGGCTACCACCGCGTGGTGGCGGACCTGAACGGCCTCTCGCCCGCGGACTTCCTGGCCGCGGTGGCGGAGGTGATGGACGTGGAGCCCACGGACGCGCCCGAGCCGCAGGATCATCACCGGTGGGGCATGTACCTGGAAGGCCGCTGGCACCGCGTGAGCGCGCGCCCGGGCACGTTCCCGGCCGACGACCCCGTGCGCAGCCTGGACGCCGCCGTGCTGCAGGAGCTGGTCCTGGAGCCCATCCTGGGCATCGGCGACCCGCGGCAGGATCCGCGCATCGATTTCGTGGGCGGCAGCCGCGGCGCCGCGGAGCTGGAGCGACGCTGCCGCGAGGACATGGCCGTGGCCTTCGCCTTCGCGCCCGCGAGCGTGGACCAGATCATGGCCGTGGCCGACGCCGAGGCCGTCATGCCCCCCAAGTCCACCTGGTTCGAACCCAAGCTGCGCTCCGGTCTGCTGGTCCGCAGCCTCACCGACTGACGCCCGAGGAGGCCGCCATGCTGATCCTGATCGCCGACGCCTTCGACTCCGGCCTGGCCGACAAGCTCGCCCGCTTCGGCGAGGTGACCCGCGAGCTGGACCGCCTGCCGGAGGCCGACGTCCTGCTGGTCCGCAGCAAGACCAAGGCCACCGCCGAGTTCCTGCGCCCCGCCAAGAAGCTCAAGCTGATCATCCGCGGCGGCGTGGGCACGGACAACATCGACAAGGCCTACTGCGCCGAGTACGGCATCACCGTGCGCAACACGCCGCGCAGCCCGGCCATCGCCGTGGCGGAGCTGGCCTTCGCGCTGATGCTCTCGGTGCCCAACCACCTGCACGAGGCCCACGCCAGCATGGAGCGGGGCGAGTGGCTGAAGAAGGAGCTGAAGCGCACCGAGCTGCACGGCAAGACGCTGGGGCTGGTGGGCATCGGCAACATCGCCCAGGCGGTGGCGGTGCGCGCGGCGGCCTTCGGCATGCGCGTGATCGCGTACGACAAGTACGTGGAGTCCAGCGGCGTGGCGGAGATGGTCAAGACCCTGCCGGACATGCTGGCCCGGGCGGACTACGTGAGCCTGCACCTGCCGCTGACCGACGAGACCCGCGGCCTGATCGGCGAGAAGGCCATCGCCGCCATGAAGGACGGCGTGACGGTCATCAACACCGGCCGCGGCCTCACGGTGGACACGCCCGCCATGGTGGCGGCCCTGGAGAGCGGCAAGGTCCGGGCCTACGCCACCGACGTGTGGCAGAGCGATCCGCCCCCGGCGGACGATCCGCTGCTCAAGGCCCCCAACGTGATCAAGGTCCCGCACATCGGCGCGTCCAGCGTGGAGAACCTGGCCCGCATCGGCGACGAGTGCGTGGAGCGCATCGAGGACTTCCTGGGAGGTGCCAAGTGAACCGCATCCACAACTTCAGCGCCGGCCCCTGCACGCTGCCGCTCGAGGCCCTGGAATCCGCCCGCGACGAGTTCGTGGACTACATGGGCAAGGGCATGAGCCTCATCGAGATGAGCCACCGCTCCAAGGAGTACGACGCGGTGCACATGGAGGCCATGGACCTGGTGAAGCGCCTCTACGGCCTGCCGGAGAACTACAAGGTGCTGTTCCTGGGCGGCGGCGCCACGCTGCAGTTCGCCATGGTGCCCATGAACCTCATGGGCGCGGGCGGCCGCTGCGACCTGGCCAACACCGGCGCCTGGGCCAAGAAGGCCATGGCCGACGCCAAGAAGATCGGCAGCGTGAACGTGGTCTTCGACGGCTCCGCCGACGGGTTCATGAGCCTGCCCGACGCGGCGACGCTGAAGCCGTCCGAGGGTTCGGCCTACCTGCACATGACCAGCAACGAGACCATCGGCGGCGTGCAGTGGCCGGACTTTCCGGACACCGGCGACGTGCCCCTGGTCTGCGACATGAGCAGCGACTTCATGAGCCGCCGCATCCCCGTGGAGAAGTTCGGCCTGATCTACGCCGGGGCGCAGAAGAACGCCGGGCCGGCGGGCTGCAGCATCGTGATCGTGCGCGACGACGTGCTGAAGCGCAGCGGCGACCACCTGCCCCGCTACCTCAGCTACGCCGTGCACGCGGCCGCCGACTCCATGGACAACACGCCGCCGGTCTTCGCGATCTACATGATCGGCAAGACCCTGAAGTGGCTGGAGAAGCAGGGCGGCCTGCCGGCGGCTGAGAAGCTGGCCGACGCGCGCAGCGGGCTGCTCTACGACGCCATCGCCGCGGCGCCGGAATTCTACCGCTGCCCGGTGCAGGAGAGCGCGCGGTCCAAGATGAACGTGGTGTTCCGTCTGCCGACGGAGGAGCTGGAGGCCAAGTTCATCGCCGAGGCCACGGCCGCGGGGCTCAGCGGCCTCAAGGGCCACCGCAGCGTGGGGGGCTGCCGGGCGAGCGTGTACAACGCCATGCCGGTGGCGGGGGCCGAGGCGCTGGCGGAGTTCATGGGGGAGTTCGCGCGGAAGAACGGGTAGCCCCAGGGCGTTTCGATGGCGAAGCCGGCTCCGGGTGGGGCCGGCTTCGTCGTGCTTGTCAGGAGGCTTGACCGTGCGATGACCCCTGGTCATGATGCTCGATCCAGTGAAACCAGATGATGGTACTCGCGTACACGAGGGAATGTTGCGGACACTCACAGCCATCCTGATGATCACCGTCGCCGGCACCGTGGCCGCCCATCCCGGGTCCGGACTCGAGGTCGATGCTGAGGGACGCATCTACGTCTCGGACATCTTCCGGAGGACCATCTGGAGGATCGATGCGGAAGGGAACGCGGCGGCTTTCGTCCCGGACGTCTGGTCGCACGAGTTCCACCTCGATGCGGCGGAGGGCCTGGTCTACGAGAACGAGCATGATGGCGATCCTGCTCCTCAGTCGCTCAACGTCATCTCGCCCGGCGGGGAGAGTCGGCAGATCCTCCCGCCCGCCCGCGACCGCATGGACTTCGGCGGAACGGCGTTCCTGGCCCGGGATGACGGCAGCATCCTCTTCACCGCCACCGTCCGCGGCCAAGGCGACGCCTGGTATGCCGTGGTGCGACGGCGCGTCGCGGGCGACCGCTCGGGCCTTTCGGTGCGCACGGTCGCCGGCGCGACCGCCGGCGACATGTACGTCGACGGCCCCGCGGACCGGGCGACCTTCCGCATGCTGCTCGACATGCGACGGGACGACGAAGGGAACCTCTGGCTGCTCGACCGCGATCGGGTCCGCATCCTCACGCCCATGGGCGTGGTCCGTACGCACGGCCCGGAGCTCATCGATGCCGACCCGGAGGATCCTCCGTTCCGCAGCGGTCCGGACACCACGTGGAACCGGCTCTACGGCCTCGCGCTGGGCGGGGATGGTGCGGCCTATGTCGCGTACTTCGCCGGCCGGTGCGTGCATCGCATCTCCCGGGAAGGGGAGCGGACCACGGCCCATCGGTGCGAGGACGGTTGGGCGCCCGTGGGCGTGGCCGTCGACGGCGACGGCGCCCTCTACGTCTCCGAGGTGAGCGACCGGGGGCAGAAGCTCAGAGTCGTCGTGTCCAGTGCGGGGCGGATCAGGGTCCTGGTCACCTTGCCCGACGACGCCTGAGTCCATCCGGCCGCTTTCTCCGCCTACATGCTGTCACGTTCCCCGACCCCGCGCGTAGATGGTTGCGACCGACCACCGACCAGGAGGCCCCCTTGGATCTGCGCACCGTCATCAGGGACCGTCGTCACGCCAGCCTCGTGCACGGGGCGCGCCGCGGCG
>Ga0209607_1001162_pt1 | contig 22204 bp, 22 predicted proteins | sample AD_UKC117_MetaG_FD_184413 | JGI IMG/M metagenome (GOLD analysis project Ga0209607, IMG submission 184413) | Active sludge microbial communities of municipal wastewater-treating anaerobic digesters from Hong Kong - AD_UKC117_MetaG (SPAdes)... | ecosystem: Engineered > Bioreactor > Anaerobic >... | reverse complement strand
CGCATGATCAATGTGTTCGGTCAGACCATCGACGAGGGCCCGGCGCTGGCGGACGGCGAACGACGCTCGATTCACCAACCGCCGATTCCGCTGGCGCAACGCCGGGTCGGTCTGGAGATGTTCGAGACCGGCATCAAGGTCATCGATCTGCTCTGCCCGTTGGAACGGGGCGGCAAGGCGGGGCTGTTCGGCGGGGCCGGGGTTGGTAAGACCGTGGTCATCACCGAGCTGATTCACAACATGGTGGGCCGCTACCAGGGCGTCAGCCTGTTCTGCGGTATCGGCGAGCGCTGCCGCGAGGCGGAGGAACTGTATCGCGAGATGCGCGAGGCCGGCGTGCTGAAGGACGCGGTGCTGGTGTTCGGGCAGATGGACGAACCGCCGGGCGCGCGCTTCCGGGTCGGCCACGCCGCGCTGACTCTCGCCGAGTATTTCCGCGACAGCGCTCGCCGCGACGTGCTGCTGCTGATCGACAACATCTTCCGTTTCATTCAGGCCGGCGCCGAAGTCTCCGGTCTGATGGGCCGCATCCCATCGCGGGTCGGCTATCAACCGACCTTGGGCACCGAACTGGCCGAGTTGGAAGAGCGCATCTGCAACGCCGCCGGTGGTTCCATCACCTCGGTGCAGGCGGTCTACGTGCCCGCCGACGATTTTACCGACCCCGCCGCCGCCCACACCTTCGCCCATCTTTCGGCTTCGGTGGCGTTGTCCCGCAAACGCGCCAGTCAGGGTTTTTACCCAGCGGTGGACCCGCTGACTTCCGACTCCAAGCTGCTGACCCCGGTGTTGGTCAGCGAGCGTCATTATCGGATTGCCCAGGCGGTGCGCAAAACCCTGGCCGAATACGAGGAACTCAAGGATCTGATTGCCATGCTCGGTTTGGAGGAGTTGTCGTTGGCCGATCGGCGCACCGTCAATCGTGCCCGGCGGTTGGAGCGCTATTTGACCCAGCCGTTTTTTACCACCGAACACTTCACCGGCCGGCCGGGCCAGAGCGTGCCGTTACCGCGAGTGCTGGACGACTGCGAGCGCATTCTGAACGATGGTTGCGCCGATTGGGCCGAGGCGGATCTGTACATGATCGGCACCCTGGACGAGGCACGACGATGATCCAGTTGAAGGTACTGACCCCGACCCAAACCTTGGTGGACGAAGCCGCGATCCAAGTTCGTGCCGAAGGTTTGGAAGGCGCTTTTTGTCTACTGCCGCGGCATCGCGATTGGGTGGCGGCGCTGGTGCCGGGCATCGTGGGCTTCACCACGCTTGCCGGGTTGGAACAGTTTGTGGCGGTGGATCAGGGCGTGCTGAGCAAGCGCGGCGCCGAGGTGTTGATCGCGGCGCGGCGGGCGGTGCGGGAGGGCGATCTTCGCCGATTACGGCAGGTGGTGGATACCAAGTTCCGTCAACTCGATGATCAGGAGAAAGCGGCCCGTGGCGCCTTGGCCCGACTGGAGGCGGGGATGATGCGGCGGTTTCTGCAATTAGGGGAGGGTAGGCGATGACTCAACCCCATGGCCCCGATCCTTCCGGGGAAAAAAAAGAGAAAAGTGGCAACGTCAAGAGCCTGCCAACCGCTTCATCTCCGCTGCTCGATCCGCTGCCGGAACAGGTGGGACGCAAGGCGGCGCGTAAGCTGCGGGCGCGCGAGACGGATCGACCCAGCGTCTGGTTCGGCCTGGGCCTGTTCGGTATCGTCGGCTGGACGGTGGCGCTTCCAGCCGTCCTGGGTGCGCTGTTGGGACTGTGGCTCGACCGGAACTGGCCCAGCCGGCATTCCTGGACCTTAACTCTGTTGGTAGCGGGTCTGGTGCTTGGCTGCGCCGCCGCCTGGCAATGGTTGAAAAAACAGGAACCCCATGATTGAGAATGGGCTGGGGTTGTTGGCCGCGTTGGGTGGATGGCTGCTGGGCCTGTTCTATTTCGCCGGGCTGTGGTTCACCCTGCGACGATTGCCCGGCCACCCTCATCCCGCCTTGTGGGTGGCCGGTAGTTTCGTCCTGCGGCTGGCCGTCAGTCTGACCGGGTTCTATGTGATTCTCGGCCCGGATCGCAACCTGATCCGGCTGGGGATCGCGCTGCTGACCTTCATTGCGGCGCGAGTCGTGCTGACACGCTATTTGCGACCGACGCCGGAATCACGAGCATGACCATCAGCCCCGATCAAACCGTTTGGTTCGAGTTCGGCTTCATCCGCATCAGTTCTACCTTGCTGTTTACCTGGCTGGTCATGGCGCTGCTGGTGCTGTTGGCCCGGTGGATCACCCGCCGGCTGGCCGCTGACGCCACACTGTCGCCCTGGCAAAATCTGCTGGAAGTACTGGTCGAGGGCATTCAGGGACAAATCCGCGATATCGCCCGGCGGGACTTCGCGCCCTATCTGCCGTTCGTGGGTACGCTGTTCGTTTTCATCGCCACCTGCAACCTGCTGGCTATCGTCCCCGGTTTCGAACCGCCCACCGGCTCGTTGTCCACCACCACCGCGCTGGCGCTATGCGTCTTGGTCGCGGTGCCGCTGTTCGGCATCCGACGGCGAGGCTGGCGCGCGTATCTGCGGGACTACCTGGAGCCGACCCCGATCATGTTGCCCTTGAATCTGGTCGGCGAGCTGGCCCGCACCCTGGCGCTGGCGGTGCGGCTTTACGGCAACGTGATGAGCGGCGCCGTGGTGGGAGCGATTCTGCTAATCATTACGCCGCTGTTCTTCCCGGTGTTGATGCACGCGCTGGAGCTGCTGACCGGAATCATCCAGGCGTATATTTTCGCGGTGCTCGCCACGGTCTATCTCGCTGCGGCCACGGCCGCGCACGACCTTTCACCCCATGCCTCCTCGCCTTCTTCCTCGGGGGATGAGGGGCGAATTCACGAACCCTGACGGAGGGCCTCTCTCCATGGATGCCGCACTTCTCATTGGCCTTGTCTCGATCGTCACCGCCGGTCTCACCATCGCTATCGGCACCATCGGTCCAGCCTTGGCGGAAGGCCGGGCGGTGGCCCAAGCCCTGGCCGCCATTGCCCAGCAACCGGACGAAGCGGCGACCTTGAGCCGCAGCCTGTTCGTCGGTCTGGCGATGATCGAATCCACCGCCATCTATTGTTTCGTGGTGTCGATGATCCTGATTTTCGCCAACCCGTTCTGGAATCACTTCATCGCCGCCGCCGGCCAGTAGCCATGCAGATCGACTGGTTCACCGTTGCCGCCCAGATCGTCAATTTTCTGCTGCTGGTGTGGTTGCTGAAGCGGTTTTTGTATCGTCCGGTGCTCGACGCCATGGCTGCCCGCCAACAGAAAATCGCGGCGGCGCTGGAAGAGGCTCAGGCCAAGACCCAGCAAGCCGAAGTTGCGGCGCAAGCCTGTCGGGAGTGGCAGGCCGCGTTGGAAGCCCAACGCGAGGCGTGGCTGGCCGAGGCTCGCCAGGATGTCGCGGCGCGGCGTGAGGAGTGGCTGTCGGCGGCCCGGCGCGAGGTGGAGGTTCAACGCGCCGACTGGCTGGCGGCCTGGCGGCGGGAGCAGGCGGAAGGCCAGCGTGCGCTGCAACGGGAAGCTGTCCAACGCTTGACCGAAGCCCTCCGCCATGCCTTGCGCGAACTGGCGGACGCCGATCTGGAGCGGCGGATGCTCGAACCGCTGTTGACGCGGCTGCGAGCCCTGGATGCGGGCGAACGCACGGCTCTGGCGCAGGCCGCATTGGGGGGTTGCACCGTCACCACCGCCTTTCCTCTGGACACGGCGCTACAACAATACTGGCGGACGGTGCTGCACTCACTGTTGGGCACTGAAACACCGCTCAGCTTCCATCACGATCCGAACGCCGCTTGCGGTATCACGCTGGAGATGCCCGGTCACCGTCTGGCTTGGACCCTGGATAGCTATCTCGACGGTTTCGGCGAAGCGCTCGCCCAAGTGTTGAATGCCCAAGCAGCCGTCGTGGCCAACGACCATGCCCGATCCTGAACTGTTTACGCCTTTCGATACGGTGCTGGCCGCCTATCGGCCAGCGGTCAAGGTGGTGGAAACCGGGGTGGTGGAGCGGCTCGGCCATGGCATTGCCCAGGTCAATGGCTTGCCGGGCGTCGAGGCCATGGAATTGGTGCGTTTCCCCAATGGCATTCTCGGCATCGCCTTCAATCTGGACCCCGATGAGGTCGGCGTGGTGCTGCTCAACGACAGCAGCGGCCTCAAGGCCGGCGATCCGGTCGAGCGCACCGGACGAGTGGTGGATACACCGGTCGGTTCCGCCCTGCTGGGACGAGTGGTCAATGCCTTGGGCGAACCGCTGGACGAAGCCGGTCCGGTCATTACGGCCGAACGCTGGCCGCTGGAACGGCCGGCGCCGGCGATCATGCACCGGGCGCCGGTCAGCGTGCCGCTGGCTACCGGTATCAAGGTGATCGATGCCGCCATCCCGGTTGGCCGGGGCCAGCGGGAATTGATCCTGGGAGACCGGCAGACCGGCAAGACCGCGCTTGCCGTGGATGCCATCCTCAACCAAGCCGATCAGAACGTGATCTGCGTCTACTGCGGCATCGGCCAGCGCGGCACGGCGGTGGCGCGGGTGCTCGACGATCTGCGGCGGCGCGATGCCTTGCGTTACACTTTCCTGGTGGTGGCCGCCGGCGAGGACCCGCCCGGCTTGCAAGTGCTCACGCCCTACGCCGCCACCAGCATGGCCGAATGGTTCATGGCCCAGGGTCGCGACGTATTGATCGTTTACGACGATCTGACCCGGCACGCCCAGGCGTATCGGGAACTATCGTTGTTGCTGCGCCGTCCGCCGGGGCGGGAGGCCTATCCCGGTGACGTGTTCTATCTGCACTCACGACTGTTGGAGCGAGCCACCCGGCTACGCCCGGAGCATGGCGGCGGTTCACTGTCGGCGCTGCCGATCGTCGAGACCGAGGCGCAAAACGTCTCCGCCTACATTCCCACCAATCTGATTTCGATCACCGACGGCCAGATTGTCCTGTCTCCGGATTTGGCCCGAAAGGGCATTCTGCCGGCGGTCGATGTCGGTCAGTCGGTATCGCGGGTGGGCGGCAAAACCCAATTGCCGGCCTATCGCGCCATTGCCGCCGAATTGCGATTGGCCTATTCCCAGTTCGAGGAGTTGGAAAGCTTCGCCCGTTTTGGTACTCGCTTGGATGCGGCCACCCGTCGGACCATCGAGCGCGGCCATCGGGTACGCGAAGTGCTGAAGCAGCCGCAATACCAGCCATTGCCGGCCGCCGCCCAGATCGCGGCGCTGCTGGCGGTGACCGAGGGGGTGTTCGACCGGGTGCCGCTGGAGCGGGTGGCGGCGGCGGAACGGGCGGTGCGGGAGCAGGTCGCCACCCGCTGTTCCAACATTGGCCAGCGGATCGTCGCTGGGGAGCCGCTGAGCGACGCCGACCGGGAGACGCTTCTTACGGCGGCGCGGCTGGCGGTCGGCGGTCTCGGCGACGCTCAGCCCGAGTGATTGCATGCCGGCTCTGGAAGCGCTACGCCATACCCTCGCCACGGTTGGGGAGTTGCGATCCATCGTGCGGACCATGAAGGCGCTGGCGGCGGTGAGCATCCATCAGTACGAGCGGGCAGTCACAGCGCTGACCGACTACGATCGCGCGGTACGGCGCGGGCTGGCGGTGGTGCTGGGGGAACTGGCGGCGGAGGCCGGAGCGCGCGGCGTCGGGTTGATGGACCCACTGGACGGCTCGCCGCTCGGCGGCAAGCCGGTCACCGGCGCCATCGTGTTCGGCTCCGATCATGGTTTATGCGGTCGGTTCAACGAGGCGCTGGCGGCGCATGTGGGAGCCATGCGGCGCGAATCGTCGGCGGCCTGTCGGGTGATGGCGGTCGGGGTGCGTCAGGCGGCGGCGCTGGAAGAGCAGGGACTGAATCCCGAGCAGCGGTTTTACACGCCGGCGGCCGCCAGTGCCATCCACCAGACCGTGCGGCGGATACTGCCGCTACTGGAGCAATGGCGCACGGAGGGTGTGACCCAGGTATTGCTATTCCACAACCGCCATCGGGGCAGCGAAAGTCATGAGCCCACCAGCACGCGACTGTTGCCGCTCGATCCAGATGCCCTGTGTCGCGAGCCGTCCGCGCCGTCGCGTTCCCTGCCCGGTTACGCGGTCGGTCGCGCCGAACTGCTGGCCGCCCTGCTGCGGGAATGGCTGTTCGTGGAGCTGTTCCGCGCCTGCGCCGAGTCGTTGGCCAGCGAACACGCCAGTCGTCTCTTGGCGATGCAGGCCGCCGAGCGCAATATCGCGGACCGTTTGGCGGAATTGAACACCACCTATCGCCAGCAGCGCCAGGAGGCGATTACCGCCGAACTGCTGGATGTAGTCGCCGGCTTTGAGGTGCTGGTGACGGCGGGGGATCGCCGCGAAAAATCGCGCCGGGACGATGAAGGGGAAAGCGAAGGATGAGCGATGCGGCTGCTACAGCGCAGCGGCGATTTCGTCTTGCAGGGCCTTGACGACACTGATCGGGTCCTTGGCATTACGGATGGGGCGCCCCACCACCACGTAATCGGCTCCTTTTTTGATAGCGGCATGAGCGGACGCGACACGTTTCTGATCGTCGTCCTGAATCGCGTCGTTGGTTCCCGGGCGGATGCCGGGCGTCACGATCAGAAATTTGTCGCCCAACCCGTCCCGCAGGCGGGGGACTTCCAAGCCGGAGGACACCACGCCATCGCAACCCAGGGCGAGCGCTTTCCGGGCTCGGTGGTAAACCAGATCCTCGATGGTGCCGGTCATGCCCATCTCCCGCATGTCGGATTCGTCGAAGCTGGTGAGCACGGTCACGGCCAGGATTTGGGCGCTGCCCCGTTCCTGCACAGCCGCGCGCAGAATCGGGTCGTTACCATGCACGGTGATGAAGGTCGCACCCTTGTTCTTCAGTTCCCGAACCGCCAGGGCCACGGTCTCTGGGATGTCGAAAAACTTCAGATCGACCATCACCTTGTGACCGCGCCGCAAGATCATGTCGATCGTGGGGAAACCGCCCGCTAGGAACAGTTGCAGGCCGACCTTGTAGAACCGGACCCGATCGTCCAGACGATCCAGCCAGCGTTCGGCTTCATCTTTTGAATCCACGTCCAGCGCGAAGATGATGCGCTCGTCGAGAGGGATCGGTTTTGCCATGTTTCGACTCTTAACGGGTGAAATTGCAAGGACTGTCGCCGCGATACGGAAGGCGCGCATGAGTAGGGAGGTCGCGCGCCTTGCCGCTCATTTACAGGATGGGGCGGAAAAAGCGTGATGGGCAACGTTGTTTTAGACCCAAAAACGAAAACGCCCCACGGAATGGCGGGGCGGTGCCCAGTAAGCGAAATTGGCTCCCCAGCGCGGACTCGAACCACGGACCCGGTGATTAACAGTCACCTGCTCTACCGACTGAGCTACTGGGGAATTGAAAGGAGGGAAATCATATTGATCCTCCATCGTGCTGTCAATCCCCGTTCAACGGTCGATCAGAGTAAACGTGTTGTCTGATCTTGGATTGAGAGTGGGTGATTTTGAAATGCTGGGTCTTGCGGAGTGAGATGGGAATTGTTGACGAGCGATAAGGGATCGTCGGCTATATTTGAAGGCAAGCTCTTGTTCGACATCGCCGTTCACCCCAATCGGGTTTACCCATGGCCGCCTGTTGTCCGTTCTGCAACCTATCGCAAGAACGTATTGTCGCCGCTTCCGAGCACATGCGCGCGATCCGCGATGCTTTTCCGGTGTCGCCGGGACATACGCTGCTGCTGCCGCGTCGGCATGTGGGATCGCTGTTCGATTTGACTGTGGTGGAGTGGGTGGAACTGGGTCAGTTGCTGGCGCGGGTCCGTGCGGCGTTGCAGGCTGAATTCCGACCGGACGGTTTCAATGTCGGGGTCAACGAGGGCGTCGCCGCCGGCCAGACGGTTCCGCACCTGCATGTGCATCTGATTCCGCGCTACCAGGGTGACCGGCCCGACCCGCGTGGCGGAATACGTTGGATCTTTCCGGATAAGGCACGGTATTGGTCGCCGTGAGGGGGCGTGAAAGGGGCATCACTCAAACCGCCGTGAGAAACGGCGCGAGCAGATGGGCACAGGGTTCGGGATCTTCCAAGTGAGGATGGTGCCCACCGGGCAGAATTTTTACCGTCAGATCGGCGATGCGGGCATAACGTTCTTGCATGTACGCCCGCTTGACCAGATAGCCATCCGCGCCGCAGATCAGCAGCGCCGGCGCCACGATTCGTTCCATGTAGGCCAGAATCTGCGGTTCGCTCAGATACAGCGGTGAGACGAAGCGCAGTCGGGGATCGGTGCGCCAGCCGAAACCGCCATCGACCGACCGCACGCCGCGCTCGACCAGAATCGTCGCCGCCGCCCACGACAGACCACTAGCCTCGCAGCGCGCCTGAATGGCGGCTTCCAGATTCGCATAAACCGGCGGGCGCTTGCGCGGCAGGGCGTCCATTTGCTGAATGGTCTTGCGCAGGTTGGCCGGACCGTCGGTGGGGTTGCTGGTCGGTGGTCCCAGGCCCTCGATCATCGCCACCCGGTCGATCCGTTCCGGCAGGGTGGCCGCGACGAAACTGGCGATGCCACCGCCCAGGGAGTGGCCGAGCAGGGCGAAGCGATCCCAGCCCAGCGCGTCGGCGGCGGCGACCACATCGGGAATGAAATCCACGAAATGGTAATGAATACCCGCCGGCCGGTGTTCGGAGCGGCCGTGTCCGGTCAGGTCCAGCGCCACCAGTCGCACATCGGGCAGCAGCGGCGCCAAGGCGTCGAAGCTGGCGGCATTGTCGAGCCAACCGTGCAGCGCCAGTACCGGAACACCGTCCAGCGGACCCCAGGCGCGCGCCGCCAACCGTAGATAGGGGGTTTGCAGTTCCAGTTCTTCCGACATCGGTGGATGGTTCTCAAACACCGGGCGGGTAATCCCAACCCGGATCGGCCGGGAACAGGTTGGCGTATTTCACGCTGCCACGTGGTTCCGCCATCATCTCGGCCACGGTGTCTCGCCAGCGAGCGTAGTGAGCGGTTTCCTTATGCTGGGTCGTGGCCTCGACTGTGCGGTAGACCTCGACCAGCACGAAGCGAGTCGGATCGTCGGCTTGCTGAATCACATCGAAACGGGCGATCCCTGCTTCCTGGATGCTGTGGCGGGCGTTGTCCAGCGAGGCTTCCTTGAAGGCCTCGACGCAATCCGGCTTGACGTGGACGAAGACATGGACAATCAGCATGATGTTTTCCTCGCTTTGACGGGAATTTCCCCAGCCGGGGGCGGAAGGGGGAACAGCATTGAGGATATCCGGGTGCCCGCCCGCCTGTTTCAGGCGAGGCTCGTCGGCAGATAATCCAGCAGCAAGCCGCAGAAAATCGCCAGCCCGAAACCGTTGTTGTTGAGAAACGCCTTGAAGCATTCGGCCGGTTCGCGGTTGCGGATCAGGTATTGCTGGTACAGGGCGAACCATGCCGCCGTGAACAAGCCCAGATAATAGATCCAACCGCGTCCGGCCAGCAGCCCCACCGCCACCAGCACGATCAGCAACGCCAGTTGCAGATAGCCGATGATCCGTTTGTCTCGCTCGCCGAATAGGATGGCGGTGGATTTGACGCCGACCTTGAGATCGTCTTCCCGGTCCACCATGGCGTACTGGGTATCGTAGATCGTCGACCAGAGTACATTGCCGAGGAGCAGCAACCAGGCCGCTAGCGGCAGGCTGTTGGTCACCGCCGCGTAAGCCATCGGAATGCCCCAGCCGAACGCCACGCCGAGATGAAGTTGCGGGAGAGGATGCAGCCGCTTCATGAATGGATAGCTGGCGGTCAGTGCCAAGCCAACGAAGGACAGTTTAATGGTCAGCGCATTCTGGGTGAGCACCAGGGCGAAGGCTAGCAGGCTCAGCGTGGCGGCAAGGATCAGCGCCTCGCCCGGCTGGACCCGGCCGGCGGCCAGCGGCCGGTCGCGAGTGCGGGCGACATGCGGATCGAAATCGCGGTCGGCGAGGTCGTTCATGACGCAACCGGCCGAGCGCATCAGCACCACGCCCAGCACGAAAACGAGCACGGTGCCGCGCGGCGGTTGGCCGTTGCCCGCTAGCCACAGTGCCCACAGGGTTGGCCACAGCAGCAAATAAATACCGATGGGGCGGTGCAGGCGCATCAGCATGCCGCATTCGCGCAGGCGGTCTTCGAAGTGTTCGATATTCATGAGAGGAATCCAATCCGGTCGACAAGAGTCGGAAATACCGGCAAAGCGGGTAGGAAAATCTCGCACACCAACAGTGGGTAGCGACCGTCGATCCAGAATATCGAACGGCGTCCCCAAATCGCGCCCGGTGGTTCGGCAAAGCCGGCGAAGGCGCGTTGGTGCATGCGCTGACCGGCGACGATGCGAGCGATTTCCACCGGGCCGCGGCGGACCTTGGGATCGGCGAACAGCACCTGCCCCAGGGGCCGGCTGCCTAGGCGGGCGAGCCGACGGCCTCGTCCTCTCAGGGTCCGTGCTGGAATTAGGGTGCGGGCGAACACCCAAGGTTGCTCGTCGCACAGCAACTGGACCTCTCGGGTCCATGCCCAAGCGTCCAAGCGCAGTCGCAGAGCGGCTGCTTCGTCGCGGCCGGGGCGAGTCCAGCGCTGGCTGAGCACGCGCACGCCGAATCGGCCCGCGCAGACGTGGCGCAAGCGCTGGGTCAACGATCCGGCGTCGAGCAACCAGGCGGACAAGCCGATGGGTATGTCGCGCGGGAACAGTCGCGAACGGGGATACCATCGCGGAGGAGCGTTGGATGGGGTGCGGCGGTCGGCGTGCAAGATGGTTGTTGGTAAAGTTATTCGGTTTGGCGAGACGGGCAATTATGGCATGGTTGCCGGCCATCGGGGGAATGGCGGACGGTGCCATCGTGACCGCCGTCCGATACACGGTATTTTGCCGGTGTCGGTGATGGGTGACGATTGCCGAAATAGGTTTGCCTGACTGCCTTGACCGAGTTTTCGGTTGCCCGTACCCGTGCGACCATCCAATCCAGTGTCACCAGACCCAGATGGTGTATTCATTCCCGCGTTGCCGGCAACGCTTCGAGAACGCAAGTAGATAAGGTCAGCGGGCCAGCCGAATCGAGGTTAGATCGATCTCTCGAAACCGCCGCGTCTTGAGCGAACTCGGATGTGACGTCCCCACTAGAGATGAACCAAAGTATCGACCGATGAGACGGTGGCGGCTTCGGGGCGTGGCCGAATGCTGTTATAGTGACAACATATTGGCGCATCGGCGATGGATCCAAACGATACCGCCGAGGTATGGTCGGACATCGATAAAAATGCACGAAGCCCAAAATCCCATCGTCTTTTCCCTATTCCTGATTTTCACCGGCGCGGCGTTGTTCGCCACGCTGGCGCTGTACGCGCGCCAAGCATTGCCGATCGCCTATATCGTGCTGGGCATTTGCATCGGACCCTATGGCCTTAAGTTGATCGACAACGCTTCGGCCATTGAAGAGATGGCCCAAATCGGCATCATGTTTTTATTGTTCCTGCTGGGCCTGGATCTGTCGCCGCAGCGGTTGTTGCAGATGTTGCGTAAGGCAACCGTGATCATGGTCGGCACCTCGCTGGTCTTTGCGTTGCTGGGAGGGGGGATTGCCTGGTTGTTCGGCTATTCGCCCGGCGAAAGCCTGCTGGTCGGGACGGCGATGACATTCTCCAGCACGATCATCGGTCTTAAGTTGCTGCCGACCCGCGCCCTGCACCACCAACACACCGGCGAAATCATCATCAGCATCCTGTTGCTGCAAGATCTGCTGGCGATCGCCGTGCTGTTGTTGTTGGAGGGGCTGGGCGGGCGCGGTTCCTCTGTGCAAGGGTTGGGCTTGCTGATCATTACCCTGCCAATGCTGCTGGGCTTCGCCTATCTGAGCTCGCGTTACGTGCTGATTCCGCTGATTCGCAAGTTCGACAAGATCCGTGAATACATCTTCCTGACCGCCATCGGTTGGTGTCTGTGCATCTCGCAGGTGGCGGCCCTGCTGGGTTTGTCCTACGCCATCGGTGCCTTCATCGGCGGGGTGGCGTTGGCCACCAGCCCGATCGCGCTGTACATCGCCGACAGTCTCCGGCCCTTGCGTGATTTCTTCCTGGTGCTGTTCTTTTTCTCGCTGGGCGCCGGCTTCGATCTGGGAATGCTGGGCACGGTGTTTCTGCCCACCTTGCTGCTGGGCGCCTTGCTCCTGGTGGTCAAGCCGTGGGTGTTTCGCGGCTTCCTGCAATGGGCCGGCGAGCGGCCGCGCATCGCCATGGAAGTGGGGGTGCGACTGGGTCAGGTCAGCGAGTTTGCCCTGCTGATCGCGGTGTTGGCCCAGCAGAATCAGTTGATCGGCCGGGAGGCATCGTATCTGGTACAGGCAACGACGCTGTTGACCTTCATCGCTTCCACATATTATCTGGTGCTGACCTACCCAACGCCGGTGGCGATTTCCGATAGCTTGCGCCGGGATTGAGCGGCGTGGCCACCCGCGTATGGGCCGTACTTCGTTACCATGGAATAATCATTGGCGAATATCCCGATTTTTCCTATAATCGCCGCCATTTTTCGGCCGAACCGAACCCAAGGGGGCTTTGGCGCGACCGGGCATCCTTAGCGATCTCTCCGGTGAACGTCCCAGTAAGAGCGACGCGCGCGGCGGGGTCGTGGAGCCTGATGGTTTAGGTTCCACGCATACCCGGTTCCTTCATTTTTCGTTGCTGAGTACTGTTAGGAGAGAGAGTTCATGCCCTCGCGTAGTGAATTGGCCGCCCACCCCCCCGTGGTGGATGCGATGGCCGCGCCGCTCGCCGCTTCCGGCGCCCCCGTTCGGGCATCTGCCCCCTCGCGCCGGGAGCTGGCCAACGCCATTCGCGCCCTGAGCATGGATGCGGTACAACGGGCGGAATCCGGTCATCCCGGCGCCCCAATGGGCATGGCCGACTTTGGCGCCGTCTTGTGGAACGATTTTCTGCGTCACAATCCGGCTAATCCCAAGTGGCTGAATCGCGACCGACTGATCCTGTCCAATGGTCACGGTTCGATGCTGCTGTATTCCCTGTTGCACCTGAGTGGCTACGATCTGACTATCGAGGATCTTCGTAATTTCCGGCGCTTGGGTTCGCGGACTCCCGGCCATCCCGAATACGGCCTCACCCCGGGTGTGGAAACCACCACCGGACCACTAGGGCAAGGTCTGGCCAACGGCGTCGGCATGGCACTGGCCGAACGGGCGCTGGCCACTCGCTTCAACCGCCCCGGTTTTCCCATCGTCGATCATTACACTTACGTCATTCTCGGCGACGGCTGCCTGATGGAAGGCATCTCCTCAGAAGCCTGCTCGCTGGCGGGCACTTGGGGACTGGGCAAGCTGATTTGCCTCTATGACAGCAACGACATCTCCATCGATGGCCCGGTCAGTGGCTGGTTCAGCGAGAACGTGGCCAAGCGTTTCGAAGGTTTCGGTTGGCATGTCATTCCCAACGTGGACGGCCACGACGCCGATGCGGTCCATCAGGCCATCAAGCTGGCCCGCGCCTTCACCGGCAGCCCCACCCTGATCTGCTGCAAGACCACCATCGCCTGGGGATCGCCCAACAAGGGGGGCAGCGAGAAATCGCACGGCGCGCCATTGGGCGCCGCCGAAGTCGCCGCGACCCGCGAGCATATCGGCTGGCATCACGAGCCGTTTGACATTCCGCCTGAATACTATCGCGCCTTCGACGCTCGTACTAAAGGCGCCGACTGGGAAGGCGAGTGGAACGACATGTTCGCCCGCTACCGGGCCGAGTACCCGGACGCCGCGGCGGAACTGGATCGGCGTTTGGCCTGCGGCTTTCCCCCGGACTGGCAGGAACTGGCCTGGAGCTTCATTCAAGCCACCCAGGAACGGCGTGAGGATATCGCCACGCGGGTCGCGTCCCAGCGAGCGCTCGAAGCGTACAATCCCCATTTTCCCAGCCTGGTCGGTGGCTCCGCCGATCTCACCGAATCCACCGGCATTCCCTGGATCGGCTGCCGACCGGTGGACTTTGAGCACCCCGATGGCAATCTGATTTATTACGGTGCTCGGGAATTCGCGATGTACGCCATCATGAACGGCCTGGCGCTGCATGGTGGTTATGTGCCTTTCGGTGGTACCTTCTTGATGTTCACCGATTATGGCCGCAGCGCCATTCGTATGTCGGCGTTGATGAAGTTGCGTTGTGTGTTCGTTTTGACCCATGACTCCATCGGTGTCGGTGGCGACGGCCCGACCCATCAGCCGATCGAACATGTGGCCAGCCTGCGGCTCATTCCCGATCTATCCGTGTGGCGGACTTGCGATACCACGGAGACCGCCGTGGCTTGGAAAGCGGCGCTGGAGCGCACCAACGGCCCGACCGCCCTGATTTTTACCCGCCAGAAGCTGCCCCACCAGGATCGCACGCCGGAACAGGTACGGGCCATTGCCCGGGGTGGCTATGTGCTGCTGGACTGTGGGGACGAGCCGGAAGCCATCCTCATCGCCACCGGTTCCGAGGTGCAACTGGCGGTCGAGGCGGCTCAGCAACTGAACAATCAGGGGCGGCGGGTGCGTGTGGTCTCCATGCCATCCGTGGATGTGTTCGACGCCCAGGATGCCGCGTGGCGCGAGTCGGTGCTGCCAGCGGCGGTGACCCGGCGCGTGGTGGTCGAGGCCGGCGTTACCGCACCCTGGTACAAGTACGCGGGTCCGCAAGGCATGGTGATTGGCATCGATCGCTTCGGTGAGTGCGGTCCGCCGGAAATTATTTTCCAGCATTTCGGCTTTACCGCCGAGCAGGTGGCCGCTACCGTGCAGGCGCTGTTCTAGCAAATGCTGTTTTTTAACGAATCCGGTCTACACTTGATCGTGTTAAGTGGGCGACCCGTTCGCTCGTCTTTTGATGAAATCACTCTGATTGGAGGAAAGCATGGCCATTAAAGTTGGTATCAATGGGTTCGGTCGTATTGGTCGCATGGTGTTTCGCGCGGCGGTCAAGAATTTCTCGGACATCGAGATCGTGGGTATCAACGACCTGCTGGAACCCGACTACCTGGCCTACATGCTGAGTTACGACTCGGTGCATGGTCGCTTCCAGGGTGAGGTCTCCGTCGATGGCAATACCTTGATTGTCAACGGCAAGAAGATCCGCCTGACTGCGGTCAAGGACCCCGCCGAACTGAAGTGGGACGAAGTGGGCGCCGACATCGTCGTCGAGTCCACCGGCCTGTTCCTGACCAAGGAAACCTGTCAGAAGCACATTACCGCCGGCGCCAAGAAAGTCATTCAGAGCGCGCCCAGCAAGGACGACACCCCGATGTTCGTCTACGGCGTCAATGACAAGACCTACGCCGGTCAGACCATCATCTCCAATGCGTCCTGCACCACCAACTGCCTGGCGCCGGTCGCCAAGGTGCTGAACGACACCTGGGGCATCAAGCGCGGTCTGATGACCACCGTGCATGCCGCCACCGCCACCCAGAAGACCGTGGATGGTCCTTCCAACAAGGATTGGCGCGGCGGTCGCGGCATCCTGGAGAACATCATCCCGTCCTCCACCGGTGCCGCCAAGGCCGTGGGCGTGGTCATCCCCGAGCTGAACAAGAAGCTCACCGGCATGGCTTTCCGCGTCCCCACCTCCGATGTATCCGTGGTCGACCTGACGGTGGAACTGGACAAGCCGGCGTCCTACAAGGATATCTGCGCCGCGATGAAGGCCGCCTCCGAAGGCCCGATGAAGGGTGTGCTGGGTTATACCACCGACAAAGTGGTTGCCACCGACTTCCGTGGCGAGAGTTGCACCTCGACCTTTGATGCCGACGCCGGCATCGCCTTGGACGACACCTTCGTCAAGGTCGTGGCCTGGTACGATAACGAGTGGGGCTATTCCTGCAAGGTTCTGGAAATGGTCCGCGTCATGGCCAAGTAAGCGATCGCCACGCCGTGGCGGTTCGTTTTTAAGCTGAAATCGTACACCCCCGCCGCCTTGCGCCCCGCGCCAGGGCGGACGGGGGTTTTTCTTGGAGAGGAAGAGGAAAGCGAATATGAATTTTAAACGCATGACCGATCTGGATCTCGCTGGCAAGCGGGTATTCATCCGTTCTGATCTGAATGTTCCCGTCAAAAGTGGCAAAGTGACGTCCGACGCTCGTATCACCGCTTCGATGCCCACCATTGAATTTGCCATGAAGGCCGGTGCCAAGGTGATGGTGACCTCGCACTTGGGGCGTCCGACCGAAGGCGAGTTCAAGGAGGAAGATTCGCTCAATCCAGTGGCCGAGGTGATGTCCGCCAAGCTGGGTAAGCCAGTACGAGTGATCCGCGACTGGGTCAATGGCGGCTTTGAAGTCGCCGACGGCGAAGTAGTGTTGCTGGAAAACTGCCGCGTCAACAAGGGCGAAAAGAAGAACGTCGAGGAAACGGCGAAGAAGTACGCGGCGCTCTGCGACGTGTTCGTCATGGATGCTTTCGGCACCGCCCATCGCGCCGAAGCCTCCACGCACGGTGTCGCCAAGTTCGCGCCGGTGGCCTGCGCCGGTATCCTGCTGACCGAGGAACTCGACGCGTTGACCAAGGCGCTGGCGACGCCGGCTCGACCCATGGTCGCCATCGTCGGTGGCTCCAAGGTTTCGACCAAGCTGACCGTGTTGGAGAGCTTATCCGAGAAGGTCGATCAATTGGTGGTCGGTGGCGGCATCGCCAATACCTTCCTGGAAGCGGTTGGCAAGAACGTCGGTAAATCGCTGTCCGAGCATGATCTGGTGCCCACCGCTCAAATGCTGATCGAGAAGATGAAGGCGCGCGGCGCGAACATTCCGATCGCCGTCGATGTGGTCTGCGGCAAGAAGTTCGACGCCGCCGAACCGGCGGTGCAAAAGGATGCCGGCGCGGTCAGCGACGACGATATGATCTTCGATATCGGTCCGAAGAGTGCCCAGGAGCTGGCCGACATCATCATGAAGGCTGGTACGGTGGTGTGGAACGGCCCGGTCGGCGTGTTCGAATTCGACCAGTTCGGCGAAGGTACCAAGACGGTCGCCATGGCGATTGCGAATACGAAAGCCTTCACGCTGGCCGGTGGCGGCGACACCATCGCCGCGATCCAGAAGTATGGCATCTACGACAAGGTGTCTTATATCTCCACCGCTGGCGGCGCGTTCCTGGAATTCCTGGAAGGCAAGGTGCTACCCGCCGTCGCCATGCTGGAGTCGCGAGCGAACGACTGAGACTCGAAGGTTTTTAAGGAAAACGGGCGGTTGTTTATCCGCCCGTTTTTCGCTGCGGCGAAAGTGGGATGGCGATGCTCGTAACCGGCAAAGCTGCCCCTCCGCAGAGAGAGCTTAAAGCCAGATCGATGAAATTGATGATGGGTTTTACAGAACAGCGCCGGCAGGGAAAACCCGGCGCGCACTATCGAGCCGAAACTTAGGAAACGGCTTGCACGCCGCTGATGTTCCGATGCGTCCTGTTGAATGCGCTGTTGATCGCGGTGACCCGTACGATGAGGAAGCTTCCAATTGGGACGTATGGGATCCGATTGTCAGTACCGACGACCGCCGCCGCCGCCGCCATACCCTCCACGTTTTCCACCACCACCGCCGTAGCCGCCACCACCGCCGTAGCCGCCACCGCCGCCACTGCTTTGTTGCGGGCGCGCTTCGTTGACGGTCAGACCGCGGCCATCAACCTCCTTGCCATTGAGGGCGGCGATAGCTGCCTGCGCTTCCTGGTCGCTACCCATCTCCACAAAGCCGAAGCCCTTGGATCGTCCGGTATCGCGATCCGTGATGACTTGGGCCGAACGCACCGCGCCGTGTGCCTCGAACAGGCGCTCCAGCTCGCTGTTACCGATGCCATAGCTCAAATTTCCAACATATAACTTCTTGCCCAATTGAAAGACTCCTCAATAAGTTTCACCAAAAAAACAACAGACAAAACATCAGACATGCCAAGTACAAGTTGGCAGTTTTACATGGGGCTTATGCTGAGTCAATTCTCAACTTCCCTCACCCGATTACCCATCACTTTACTATGGGTATCGGTCGGTGGGTTAGCGCATGTGGGCGAACAGAACGATTTTGCTTTGGCGCATGCTATTTGGGGCATGGTTGCCATGTTACCTTATGCCAAAAACCGGTGGATTCCGTTACCGCTGCTTTGACCGGCCACCGCCGGGTTTCCGCGTGTCACCCGTTTTTGCGGATTAATACCATATTCCCCAAAAAAGCCATCAAGCCTAGCCGGAAGTTTTTTCGCTAATGAACGCAACCAGTTACGATGCCGCTGCGATAGAGGTCCTCAGTGGCCTGGACCCGGTCCGCAAACGGCCGGGCATGTACACCGATACCACTCGGCCCAACCATCTGGCACAGGAAGTCATCGACAATAGCGTGGATGAGGCCATCGCCGGCCATGCAAGCGCAGTAACGCTAATATTGCATTCTGACGGATCGTTGTCGGTTGCAGACGACGGGCGAGGCATGCCGGTGGACATTCATCCCGAGGAAGGTATTCCCGGCGTCGAATTGGTCCTGACCCGCCTGCACGCCGGCGGCAAGTTTTCCGACCGTAACTACCATTTCTCCGGCGGTTTGCACGGCGTCGGCGTGTCGGTGGTGAACGCGTTGTCCAGTCATCTCGAAGTCTGGGTCAAGCGCAACGGTCGAGAATACAATATGGCCTTCGCTGGCGGCGACAAGATGTCCGAGCTGGAGGAGGTGGGCACGGTTCCCCGGCGAAACACGGGCACCACCGTGCGATTCTGGCCGGACCCGCGCTATTTCGACTCACCCAAATTCTCCGTGCCTCGGCTCAAGCACGTACTGCGCGCCAAAGCGGTGCTATGTCCCGGCCTGAAGGTGGTCTTTACCGACGAGGCCACTGGCGAGCAACTGGTTTGGTGCTACCAGGACGGTTTGACCGACTATCTCCGGGAGGCGTTGGGGGCAGCGGTGTCGCTGCCCGATCCGCCATTCGTCGGCCGTGTCGGTAGCGAGCGCGAGGCCGCCGACTGGGCCTTGGCCTGGCTGCCGGATGGCGGCGAGCCGGTGGCGGAAAGCTACGTCAACTTGATCCCGACCGCGCAGGGTGGCACCCACGTCAACGGTCTGCGCGCCGGATTGACCGATGCGATGCGCGAGTTCTGCGAGTTTCGCAACCTGGTGCCGCGTGGGCTGCGGATTGCCCCGGAAGACATCTGGGAAGGCTGCTGTTACGTGCTGTCGGTCAAGCTGCGAGATCCGCAGTTTTCCGGCCAGACCAAGGAGCGATTGTCCTCGCGTGAGTGTGCGGTGTTCGTGGCCGGAGTGGTCAAGGATGCGCTGAGCCTATGGCTGAACCAACATCCCGAGACCGGCGAACGCATCGCCCAACTGGCGCTGGCCAACGCGCACAAGCGCTTGCGTGCCAGCCGCAAGGTGGTGCGCAAGCAGGTCACCAGCGGTCCGGCCTTGCCCGGTAAGCTGGCCGATTGCACCGCCCAGGATCTGGGGCGTACCGAACTGTTTCTGGTGGAGGGTGATTCCGCCGGCGGTTCCACCAAACAGGCCCGCAGTCGCGAATTTCAGGCGGTGATGCCGCTACGTGGCAAGATTCTTAACACTTGGGAGGTGGATTCCGCCGAGGTGATGGCGTCGCAGGAGGTCCACGACATCGCTGTGGCGATCGGCGTGGATCCCGGTTCCGGAGATTTGAAAGGCTTGCGCTACGGCAAGATCTGTATCCTTGCCGATGCCGACTCCGACGGCCTGCACATCGCTACCTTGCTGTGCGCGCTGTTTGTGCGACATTTCCGCCCGCTGGTGGAAGCCGGCCACATCCATGTCGCCATGCCGCCGCTGTTTCGGATCGATGTCGGCAAGGAGGTGTTCTATGCGCTGGACGAGGCGGAAAAACAAGGTTTTCTCGACCGTATCGCGGCCGAGAAGAAGAAGGGCAAGGTCAGCGTCACTCGCTTCAAGGGCTTGGGCGAAATGAATCCGCTGCAACTACGGGAAACGACCATGGACCCCACCACTCGTCGGCTGGTGCGACTGACCCTGGAGACTGGCGACGATACTCTTGCGTTGATGGATATGCTGCTGGCCAAGAAGCGCGCCGGGGATCGCAAGAACTGGCTGGAGGAGAAAGGCAATCTGGCGGAGATTTAAGCCGGTCCGAGCGGTGGCCAGGCCAGTGTCTGCACGGTCATGTCAAGCTGCCAGAAAGATAAAAACAGCAATAAATGTGATTACTTTGTATCCCCTGGTCTTGTGACTCTCGGATCCAGCGTCTACATTCTAGGGGCGTTGCGTTCCCCGAACGACGCGATGTAAAACCGAAAATCACAGCGATAATACACAAAGGAGGTTGATTGATGAATAAGAAACTGTTGATGGGCGTGGTTGCGTTCTGCACGATGGGTCTGTCCGCTGGCGCTTGGGCCGCCGATGCCGCGACCGCCGATGAGGTGGTCGCTAAAGTCAAGGAAGCCGCGGCCGCGGTTAGTGCCAATGCCGAAGTCACGCTGACCGAAATTGACAAGAAGGACGGCAAGTGGGCTTGGAAGGACACCTATGTGTTCGTGCTTGACTGTGCCAGTGGGACGATGAAGGCCCATCCGAGCGCGAAGGTCAAGGGCATGAAGTTGACCGATCTCAAGGATAAGGCAACCGGCAAGGAGTTCGGCAGCGCCCTGTGCGACGCCGCTAAGAGCACCAACGGCGGTTGGGTCGAGTACATGTGGACCAAGCCCGGTGCCGAGGGTAACCACCGCAAGGTGGCTTACGTGCTGACGGCTGGCGATTATCAGGTTGCCGCCGGTGTCTACGACGACAAATTGACTGCCGCGGAGTTGGAAGCCAAGACCAAGTAATACCCTCCGACACCGCCACGCTCGCGTCCGGTCTATCCAGGCGGTGGAGCGCGGCGGTTTTCTATCTGCCCGGTATTCCTATCCCCTCTGGTTGCCGTCACCGCTCACTCCAGCGGCAACACCCGACCCTCCGCCAGGAGGCATCAGTACCACAAACCGATCCTCCAGGCCGGTTTGATCCAGACTTGGCGCCACGGCTTGCGCCGGTCCTGCCCGTTCGTTCGATGACCAAGGGCAATCCATGAGCCCGTTCCACCGTGTTCGGCATCCGCTCCTCGATCATCGCTTCGACCGCCGGAGCCTTGTGACGCACCACGATTTGACGCGCGTTCGGTAGCGTCTGCCGCAATTCCCAGCCAATTTCCTCGACCCTCTTTCTGGATCGCTCCCATCATCCGTTTTCTCTGCTTGATTTACCAAGCGCGGAAGTGGGACATGTAACTGATCGATGGTGAATGTATTTAATTGAATAATTATAACACTTGTAATCTATAATGTGTGCTATATAATCCATGTGATCTCTGTATATAATAATGATACATATATTTCTAATAAACTGAAGTAAATGGAGTTTTGTGTCAAATTAAAACAGATGATCATCCATAAAACGATCATCCATGGAACGTTGTGCTTGAGTCATGCATGTATCCTTTTTGTAGTGGAAACAGCCAATCGTTTGTTCGTTTTTGTCCGCCAGAGGTGCTGAAGATGCGCGCGAAGTCGTGGGTTACGGGTTTGGTGATGAGTTTTGTTGCGGCTGGAACCGGCTGGGCGGCGGAAGTCAACGTACCCCCCGGCGTGGATACGCTGAACGCGGCCATCGCCGCCGCCACCAACGGCGATACGCTGATTCTGGAAACCGGCACCTACAGTTGCAGCGATGCGGTCAACAATCCGTTCCTGGTGAACAAGTCGCTGACTATCCGCGCCAATACTAACGGCGCTGACGCCATGATCAGTTGCGCCTTCACCATCGCCGGGCCGGGCATCAGCGTGGTGGTGCAGGGCTTGGATTTCAGTACGAATATCAATGTCGATCAGGCGGCAGACGTGAAGATTCTGCAAAACAGCCTGTTCAATAGCGCCGATATCCATGTGACGGATTACAAAACCACTGAGGGGGATGGTTCGTTGACGGTGGTGGGGAATTATTTGGGCCCAGGCGGACTTATTGCAGAAATATATAGTAACGATGCCTATATAGCAGGTAATTTGATGGATCAAGGACGGGCGTAACCAGTCGAGCGCGCCCCTGGTTCAGGCGACGAGTCGAAGCCGGGTGGATGGGGGTTGGCTTGGGATGTTCGCATGGAGGCGCGCCGTTTCGGTTTGGATGTAATGGTTCATGAATGACT
>Ga0209607_1001161_pt1 | contig 22221 bp, 18 predicted proteins | sample AD_UKC117_MetaG_FD_184413 | JGI IMG/M metagenome (GOLD analysis project Ga0209607, IMG submission 184413) | Active sludge microbial communities of municipal wastewater-treating anaerobic digesters from Hong Kong - AD_UKC117_MetaG (SPAdes)... | ecosystem: Engineered > Bioreactor > Anaerobic >... | reverse complement strand
CCGGCCAGAACCGCGAGGAATCCGGGGTCAGCGCTTCGTCCATCAGCACCAGTTGCCCGCTCTCGTCCAGGCCGAATTCGAACTTGGTGTCGGCGATGATGATGCCGCGCGCCAGAGCGTAGTCCGCCGCCTCCCGGTACAGTTGCAGGCTGATCGCCCGTACCCGTCCCGCCAAGTCCGCACCGATTTGACCGACGACGTGATCAAAGCTCACATTTTCATCATGTGTGCCCAGTGGTGCCTTGGTGGATGGAGTGAACATCGGTTCCGGCAGCCGCTCCGCCAAGCGTAATCCCGTCGGCAGCGGGATACCGCATACCCGACCGTCGCGCTGATAATCCTTCCAGCCCGAACCGATCAGATAGCCACGCACGATGGCTTCGACCGGCAAACCCTTCAGCCGCCGCGCCACCACCGCCCGGCCCGCGACCGCCGCTCGTTCGGCCGGATCGAGCAGCGCCTGTTCCAGCGTCAGGCTAGCCAGTTGCAGGTGATTGGGAACGATGTGGCGGGTGCGGTCGAACCAAAAATTGGATACCGCCGTCAACACCGCGCCCTTGCCGGGAATCCGGGTGGGCAAAATCACGTCAAAAGCGGAAAGCCGGTCGCTGGCCACCATCAATAGGTGCCGATCGTCGGCTGCGTACAGATCGCGGACCTTGCCGCGATAGATCAGCGGCAAACTGTGAAGATCGGGCGAGGCGGCGACAGCGGACATGACCATGCAACTCCTGCGGCTGGGGAAAGAATCGGCGCGGCGCATTGTAACCGCCCGGCCGGCGACGGAAAATGCGATGACCCACCCGCGTTCGCCCAACTGACGTTTCGCAAGGCCACCCGACTCTCCGTCAAGGTATGCTGCCACCATGCACATCAATAACGATTTACTCCCCGCCGACCTGCTGTTCTTCGCCAACTTCATCTGGCTGCTGGTCGGCTTGCAGGCCCTGCGGTCGGCGCCGTGGCGGCTGTTCCTGACGAACAGCCGGCTGCAACATGTCTTCATGGGCGCTTCGGTGGCGTTGTTCCTGATATGGATCTTCGAGATTGGCGTGCGGCCGGCGCTCGGTTTCCACTTCCTGGGCGTGACCGTGTACACCCTGATGTTCGGCTGGTCGCTGGGCACGATCGGCGTCAGCCTGATCACGGTGGCGGTAACGGCGACCAGCGGCGACTGGTCGGCGCTGGCCACTAATGCCCTACTGTTGGGCGTACTGCCGGTCTCGACTAGTTATGGGATTTATTATCTGGTTCACCGCTATCTCCCCCACCACCTCTTCGTTTATATTTTCCTGTGCGGTTTCTTCAACGCCATGCTGGCCGCCGGCGTGGTGGTACTGACACTGGTATTTTTGCTGGTCACGACCGAGGTTTATTCCTTCGCCCGCATCAGTAGCGATTATCTGCCGTTCGTGCCGCTTTACCTGTTCCCGGAGGGCATGCTCAACGGCATGGTGATCACCGCGCTGATCGGGCTGCGGCCCGACTGGTTGAAAACCTACGACGACGAAACCTATCTCACGCATTAGATGTAGGCGCGGGAACCTCATTGCAACCCGTGCCATCTCAACCCCGCGCATTCGAAGAGGCATTTGAGTTCAAGGTGTTTGGCAAATTATTCGGTGGAACATTCGGCTTCATGATGGGCGGGCCGGTGGGCGCGCTGCTGGGCGCGGCGGTCGGCCATAATTTCGATCAGGCTCAATCGCAGAGCAAGCGCGCAACCGTCCCCCCCGAACGCGGTAACTCTCAGGAACACATCCAGGACACTTTCCACTCGACCGCGTTCCAGCTCATGGGTCACATCGCCAAGGCGGACGGCCGGGTTTCGGATCGGGAAATCGCCACGGCCCGCGCCATCATGGATCGCCTGCGGCTCAACGCCAGTCAGCGCCAAGCCGCAATTGACGATTTCACCACCGGCAAGCAACCGGATTTCCATCTGGACAGAGCATTGGGATCGCTCCAGCGCGCCTGCCGCAGCCGTCCGGCGTTTCTGCAACAACTGCTGGAACTGCTGTTCAATGTTGCTTATGCCGATGATGAGCTGCATCCGCACACCCATGCCCGGCTGCTGTACATCACCGACCGCTTGGGCATCCACCGCTTGCAGTTCGAGGCGCTGCATACCCTGTTCCGCGCCCAGCGCTGGGCACAGCGGCAAAACCAGGATGGCGGTGGCGAAACACACGGCCACCGGCAGACCCACGACCGGCGTTCCACCACCGCCGTCGGCTCGCTGACCCAAGCCTATGCCGTGCTGGGGCTACAGCGCGAGGCCAGCCCCGACGCAATCAAACTAGCCTACCGCCGCCTGCTCAAACAGCATCATCCCGACAAGCTGGCGGGTCGCAACGCCTCGTTGGCCGAATTGGCGCGCGCCACCGAAAAAACCCGCGAATTGACCGCCGCTTACGACCGCATCCGGGAAGCACGCGGTTTCTGACCCGTCCGACGCGAACAGAGTGGCCGGCGCCATCCAAGCGGCCGGTTGCTAGAGCACTCCCCGCTCGGCCAGTGAGACCATCTGTCCGTCGCCGATCACGATGTGATCGAGCAGACGGACATCGACCAAGGCCAGCGCTTCCTTCAGGCGCACGGTGATCATTTCGTCGGCACGGCTGGGCTCGGCGATCCCGGATGGATGATTGTGTGCCACGATCGCCGCCGCCGCGTTATGGTGCAATGCCCGTTTCACCACCTGCCGGGGATGTACGGCGGAACTGTCGATGGTGCCGAAAAACAATTCCTCGTATTGAATGACCCGGTTCTTGTTATCCAGAAACAGGCAGGCGAACACCTCGTGCGGGTGGTGGCGCATGCGGGCCAGCAGATACCGACGGGTGTCGGTCACGCCCTGGATGGCATCGCCACGCTGCAAGGTCTCCTCCAGATAACGCCGCGCCAGTTCCAACACCGCCTGCAGCTGCACGTACTTGGCCGGTCCCAGCCCCGGCGTTGCGCAGAACCCCGCCTGATCCAGTTCCAACAACTTACGCAAGCTTTCATGCTGCTTGAGCATGTCCCGCGCCAGATCCACCGCGCTGCGACCCGGTATGCCGATCCGTAGAAAAATCGCCAGCAGTTCGGCATCGGACAAGGCGGCGGCTCCACGTCGCAGCAGCTTCTCCCGTGGACGCTCCTCGTCAGGCCAATCGCGAATGGACATCGCCGCACACTCTTTTTTCGATTGATAACGCCAAGCATGGCCACCCGATTCGAACAAATCAAGAAACTGTGACACTTTCTTGATGGCCACCGATCGCGTCGCGAAAACGGCGTATTGCCCTGAAATCGGGCGCACGTCCCGCCAAAAGCACCGCCATGAAGCGGGCTTATCCTTTCATGCCGGCTAAAAATCGCGTTTCTGGATTATTGAATAATTTATTGTGTTTTATAAACAACAAGATATAAAAGTTGGCAATCGGTTTGCTAACCATATAGTCGTGGATTCGCGCTCGTCGGCCTCTTCAGGTTCGACACCAGCGCGGGTTCCAGGCGGCTAACGGGGGCCGCCGTCGCGGACTATGGCGTCCAACCATGTATCGTCGCACGTTGCGTGGTTGGACGCCCTTTTTATCTCCGCTTGCCTGAACAACCCTGCTCTCTCCTGCTTCTGTACCTGTTCAAGCTGCGCTAAGCTTGCCGCGATTTCCCCCATCGCGCGGAGTTTCGCCATGCTGCAACCTCTGGCCAAGAAACGCATTCTGCTGGGCGTCACCGGCGGTATCGCCGCCTACAAGAGCGCCGACCTGACCCGCCGGCTGCGCGAGGCGGGTGCCGAGGTGCAAGTCGCCATGACGCCCGCCGCCACTGCTTTCGTCGCCCCGCTGACCTTTCAGGCGGTATCCGGCCAGCCGGTTCGGGTCGATTTGCTCGACACTCACGCTGAAGCCGGCATGGGCCACATCGAACTGGCGCGCTGGGCCGATCTGATTCTCATCGCACCGGCCACCGCCGACTTCCTCGCCCGACTGGCCCACGGCATGGCCAACGATTTGCTCAGCACGCTGTGTCTGGCCACCGACCAGCCGATTGCGGTCGCGCCGGCGATGAACCGACTGATGTGGCAAAACGTCGCGACCCAGGACAACTGCCGGCTGCTGGCGCGGCGCGGCGTACACATCTGGGGGCCGGGAGTCGGCGAACAGGCTTGTGGCGAAATCGGCGCTGGGCGGATGCTGGAGTCGGTGGAATTGTGTGGTCACGTCGTCGAACTGCTCGGTACTCAGGAAGGCTTGGCCGAAATCCGCTCGGAACCGTCCATCGCGAACCCGGCGACCGCGCCGCTCGCGTCCCATGACCTGCAAGGACTGACCGTATTGATCACCGCCGGCCCGACCCGCGAGGCGCTCGATCCGGTGCGCTTCATCAGCAACCACAGCAGCGGGAAAATGGGTTTCGCCGTGGCTGGGGCGACGGCGATGGCGGGCGCGCGGGTGACCCTGGTCAGCGGTCCGGTCAATCTCAAAACCCCGCCCAGTGTCGAACGAATCGACGTGGACAGCGCGCTCGAAATGCACGAAGCGGTCATGGCGCGAGCTCAACGGGCGGACATTTTCATCGCCACCGCTGCCGTCGCCGACTACCGCGCCGCCAGTTCAGCCGAGCAGAAAATCAAGAAAACCCATGACACGCTGTCTCTGGAGCTGGTGCGCAATCCCGACATTCTGGCGGAGGTGGCCGCATTGCGTTCGCACCGGCCGTTCACGGTTGGCTTCGCCGCCGAAACTCACGACGTGTTGCACTACGCCGAGGACAAGCGCCGTCGCAAGAATCTGGACCTGATCGCCGCAAATCGGGTCGGCGTGGCAGGCAGTGGCTTCGGGAGTGAACAGAACGAATTACATGTGCTGTGGGAAGGCGGGGAACGGGTATTGCCGCTGGCCGAGAAGACTCTGCTGGGGCAACAACTGGTCGCGCTGATCGCGGAGCGTTATCGCTGCTGGAAAGGGGAGCGCTGAGCTGCTAGCTTGGCGACGATCCTGGAGTGTCTGACTGTGAGCCATCGCGACATCGAACTGAAAATCCTCGATCCCCGTTTGGGTCGGGAGATTCCCCTGCCCGCTTACGCCACCACCGGTTCGGCGGGATTGGATCTCCGCGCCTGCCTGACGGAACCGCTGACGGTCCATCCGGGCGAAACCCATTTGATTCCCACCGGCCTGGCCATGCACATCGCCGACCCCGGCTTGGCGGCGATGGTGCTGCCGCGTTCCGGTCTCGGCCATAAGCACGGCATCGTGCTGGGCAACCTGGTCGGCCTGATCGACAGCGATTATCAGGGCGAACTGCTGGTCTCGTGCTGGAATCGGGGCCACGCCCTGTTCACCATCGACATCGGCGAACGCATCGCCCAACTGATTATCGTGCCGGTGGTGCGAGCCGAATTCGCCATCGTCCCCGAATTCACGCCCAGCACGCGCGGCGCCGGCGGTTTCGGCCATTCCGGGCGGCATTGATCCTCGCGCATGATCCAAACCATCTTCCGGGAGTACGACATCCGTGGCGTGGTGGGCCGCGATCTGACTCCCGACGGGGTACGACTCATCGGCCAGGCGGTGGGCAGCCTGGCCGCCGAGCGCGGCGAAACCCAGGTGATCGTCGGTCGCGACGGGCGGTTGTCCAGCCCCATGCTGTGCGAGGCGCTCAAGGTCGGCATTCGCGCCGCCGGACTGGATGTGCTGGATCTGGGCATGGTTTCGACCCCGCTGCTGTACTACGCCACCCACACCCTCAACACCAGCCACGCCGGGGTCATGGTCACCGGCAGCCACAATCCGGCGCCGTATAACGGTCTGAAGATCGTCATCGACAAGATCGCTCTGCACGGCGAGGTGATCCGCGACCTACGCCACCGCATCGAGACCGGTGACCTGCGTCATGGCCATGGCCGCGAAGGGTTCACCGACATCCGCGCCGCTTATATCCGGCGGATCAGCGACACGCTGTGCCTATCCAAACCATTCAAGGTGGTGGTGGACTGTGGTAACGCGGTCGCCAGTCGTACCGCTCCACCCCTACTGCGCGCGCTCGGCTGCGAAGTGGTGGAACTGTACTGCGAGGTGGACGGGCGCTTTCCGCACCACCACCCCGACCCCAGCGTACCGGAGAACCTGATCGACCTGCAAACCGCGGTGCGGGCGCACGGCGCCGATCTGGGCCTGGCCTTCGACGGCGACGCCGACCGGCTGGGGGTCGTCACCAACGCCGGCAAGATCGTCTGGCCGGATCATATCCTGATGCCACTGGCCGAGGACGTACTGATCCATCATCCCGGCGCGGCCATCGTGTACGACATCAAATCTTCCTTGCACCTGACCCGGCTAATCGAGCGTCTTGGCGGCCAAGCGATCCTGTGGAAAACCGGTCATTCGCTGATCAAGGCCAAGATGCGCGAAACCGGTGCGTTGCTGGGTGGCGAACTGGCCGGCCACTTCGTTCATGCCGATGATTGGTTCGGCTTCGACGACGCATTCTACGCCGCCGCCCGGTTGCTGCGGTTGCTGGTCCAACAGCCGGTGTTCAGCGCCGAATTCTTCGCCGCCTACCCGACCGGCCTGAATACCCCGGACCTGCGGCTGGACATGGCCGAAGGCGAGCCGTTCGCGTTTATGGCCCGACTGGCGGCCCAACCCGATTTCGGCCCGGACGCGCGGATCATTACCCTGGACGGGCTGCGAGTGGAATTCCCGCACGGCTGGGGGCTGGTGCGCGCCTCTAACACCACGCCCAGTCTGACGCTGCGTTTCGAGGCGGACGACCCAATCGCCATGGCCGACATTCAGGATCGGTTCCGCCGGCAACTGCTGGCCTTGCAACCCGATTTTGCCCTACCCTTCTGATTTCTTCGTTTCCCATCGTTTTCAGAGGTTGATCCCCGCATGGCTTTAGATGCCCAGGCCGCCACCCAAGTGGCGCATGTTCTCACTGAATCGCTGCCCTACATCCGCCGTTTCGCCGGTAAAACCTTCGTGATCAAGTACGGCGGCCACGCCATGGAAAATGAGCATCTGAAAAACGGGTTCGCCCGCGACATCGTGCTGATGAAGTTGGTCGGCTTCAACCCGGTGGTGGTGCACGGCGGTGGCCCGCAGATCAGCGAACTGCTCAAGCGCATCGGCAAGGAAAGCCGCTTCGTGGATGGAATGCGGGTCACCGACAGCGAGACCATGGATGTGGTGGAAATGGTGCTGGGCGGGCTGGTCAACAAGGAGATCGTCAACAACATCAATCGCCACGGCGGTTGCGCGGTGGGCCTGACCGGCAAGGACGGCGACCTGATTCACGCCCGCAAACTGACCATCACCCGCAAGAGCCCCGATCTGGAAGCGCCGGAAATCGTCGATATCGGCCATGTCGGCGAAGTCGCCAGTATCGATAAATCCATCGTCGAGACGCTGGCCAAAGGCAACTTTATCCCGGTGATCGCACCGATCGGGGTCGGTCCGGATGGACAGTCCTACAACATCAACGCCGACCTGGTCGCCGGCAAGATGGCCGAGGTACTGCACGCCGAGAAACTGATCCTGCTCACCGATACCACCGGCGTGCTGAAGGAAGGCAAACTGCTGACCGGCCTGGATGCCCGGCAGGTACAGGCGCTGATCGACGACGGCACCATCCACGGCGGCATGTTGCCGAAGATCGGCTGCGCGCTGGAAGCGGTGCGTGGCGGGGTCAAGGCGGCGCATATCATCGATGGCCGGATCGAGCACGCGGTACTGGTGGAACTGTTCACCGATGCCGGTATCGGTACGCTGATTCGGGGGTAGGTGGAAGCGGCGGAAGAGCAGAGCTTTGAAGGTGGAGCCGACCGCTGATGGGTTGGCGCCGTGTTTACAAAAATGATGGTTCATACATGGTCGTCCCGGTTTGCTACAAGCCACCAATCGATGACGGCGAGACGAGGAAGATTGCGGCCATACATCCGGACTTTTCATGAGGCTTGGCCTCGGTCCCTGATGGAATGTGCTGGCGGACTCCACCATCAATAGGTCGTGCTGGAAGCACGTTGAGCCCATCGGGTTCTGCCCGCCACGGTCTGATCTATCTTGCCATCCTGTCGTGATTGCCCAAGCAATCGGTGAAGCGAATGCTCTATTTTGTCGAGTACGGGGATTCAATGGAGGGTTCGGCCACACCCCGATCGCCGCCGGGGCGTAGTCTGGTTGGAACTTGCGGTCGTGCGCGAGCAGCGCCCAGACCCTCCGCGCATTTTTGTTGGCCAGGGCCACCACATTTGGGTTTCGTCGATGGAGCAACTGAGCGAGCCAGTTTCCCGCATGATTCGATGGGCGCTTGGCGACGTGGATGACCGCGCGCGCGCCGTGAATGAGCAGCGTCCGCGAGTAGGTATCGCCGCGCTTGCCAATGCCCAGCAACGTGGGCTTGCCGCCGCTGGAATGCTGCTTGGGAACCAATCCCAACCAGGCCGCCAACTGCCGGCCATTTTCGAACTGTCGAGCATCGCCGAGGGTGGCCACCAAGGCGCTCGCCGTGAGCGGGCCGATACCCGGGATCGCGGCCAACTTGCGGCTGGCGGCCTGTTCTCGATGCCATCGCTGGATTTGTTCATCCAGTTCCTCCACCTGTCGATCCAGGGTTTTAATTCCATTTCCAATGGCGTCATCCAAATAGATTTTGCAAATTGATCATGGGCAGGGCTCTTCGGTCGCGGTGGTTCTGAACCCGTTCAGTGTAGCCCCCGATCTCCAGCGGGGTGAGCCGTTCTCAACAGCCTGGAATCCAGATTGAGCCTGCTTTTTTTGCGCGGGCGTGGCACAAGGGAACGAGATGAAAGTCGAGCGGACGCTACTCTTTTTTTCATCGTGCTTGTTGGGCCTCGGATCCTCGGTCCAACCGCGCTGGGGTGGTGAGCGCCGAGGCGAAAAACGCAGGCGCGGGGCAAGCGTGAAAAGGGTAGCGTTTCCTTTTTCGTTTCACTTGGGCGACTCACCGCCTCCTACCAACCCCTCGGGTGCCAGCTCGCCAGCCCGCACCGCCGAGCAGGGCTGCGAGCAACCCCAGCCCCCACAGGGACAAGGCCGGTACGGCGACTGGCCCGGAACCGGCCGTGGGTACGCCGGCACCACCCGGATCGGTAATGACGCCGTTCTGCACCAGGTCGTCGTCACCCAGCTCGCCGTCGGTGATCTGGACAGTAAGCTGATTGCCGTTGATGGTGGTAGGCAGGGTATACCAATGCGACGTAGGGTTGTCCGCCGTCGGGCCGAATTTCCAGAACAGAGTTTCCGCCGGCAGGGGCGCCGGGTAGGTGAAGCGCAAAGTGACCGTTCCGTGTTGGTCGCAGGAGGTGAGGGTGAAGGCAAGCACCCCGTAAGGGAAGTTGATCCCCGCCGGCGGGTTGGCTGCCGCCTCGAACTGCCAATGGGTAAAACCACATCCAACCCCGCCGCCGTTGAGATCGACTTGGGTCGGGCCGCTGCGCCCGAGCGGTGTGCCGGTGATTGTGGTGATGGGAGCGACGATCACATCCGCAGTGGCGATGGCGGCGTTGTAATTGCTGTCCGCCGCCTTGGTGGCGGTCACCGTGCAGGTGCCTACCCCGATGCCGGTCAGGGTGGTGCCGGAGACCGAGCAATAGCTGCCGCCAGCCGTCACGGCGTAGGTGACCGCACCGGAGCCCGACCCGCCGCTGGTGCTCAGGGTCGAGGTCTCGCCATTGTGGATGCTGGACGGCGAAGCGTCGGCCGTCAGCGTGGCCTGACTGGCTTGTGTGACGGTTACATCCACCGTCGCGGTAGTGGCGGTGTAATTGCTGTCGGCGGCTTTAGTGGCGGTCACCGTGCAGGTGCCGGCCCCGATCCCGGTCAGGGTGGCGCCGGAGACCGAGCAATAGCTGCCACCCGCCGTCACGGCGTAGGTGACCGCGCCGCTGCCCGACCCACCGCTGGTGCTCAAAGTCGAGGTCTCGCCATAGTGGATACTGCTCGGCGAAGCGTCGGCCGTCAGCGTGGCTTGGCTGGACTGGTTCACCGTCAAGGTGAAGTTCTGCGTCGCATCGGGTGAGAGTCCGTTCGTGGCGGACAGCGTAATAGGATAGGTTCCCACGGTCCCGCTCGAGGGGGTTCCGCTCAACGTGGCCGTGCCGTCGCCGTTGTCGCTGAAGGTCACGCCGCCAGGTAGGTTCCCCGTTTCGCTCAAGGCCGGTGTTGGAATACCGGTGGCCGTCACGGTAAAAGAGCCACTGTTGCCTAAGGTGAAGGTCGCCTGGTCGGCACTGGTGACTCCCGGCGCCGCACTGAATTCATAAGCCCCCATATCCACGGTGGGGTTGATGATGCGTGCGTAGCCACTGCCGCGCTGGTCGGTGGTGAGCGGGTTGCTGTCCTCATCGACGGCCAGACTGTTGTCTCCCGCATCGGTGGCCGGACTGCCGGCTTGCGGCGCCATCGTCTGGGTGGGGCCGCCGTTGTCCGCCAACGCGCTCAGCAGGGGATCGCCGGTTTTGTTGTTGCTGTTGGTACCGTTAACGCAGGTCAGCCCATCCTGGATCAGGCTGTTCCGGGCGTCGACGGTGCCACCGCCCCTATTGCAGTCGCCGCCGGTACTGTTGGCGACGATGCTGTTGTTCAGGGTGACGCTGCCGTACACCTGGAGGCCACCACCATAGGGGGTCGCCGAGTTGCCGGAGAGCGTGCTGTTGGTCACCGTGAGCGGGCCGCTGCTGGTAGCGCTGATGCCGCCGCCTTCGGAGGTGGCCGAGTTACCGTAGAACGTGCTGTTGATGATGGTCCCTGTCTCCGTGCCCTCGGCGAAGAGGCCTCCCCCGTATTTAGCCGAGTTACCGGAGAGGGTGCTGCCGGAAAGAATCAGGGTTCCCCCGCTCAGGATCGCCCCGCCATTGCTACCGTTCGCAGAGTTGCCGGAGAAGGTGCTGTCGGTCACCGTCAGCGTCGTGGCATCCCGGCTGTAGATGCCACCGCCGTTGTACACGGCGGCATTACCGGACAGGGTGCTGCCGGTTAGCGTCGCTGTGGCGCCGTCTTGAATGTAGATACCCGCGCCGTAGTCGGCGGCGTTGCCGGTGATCGTGCCGTTGAGCACCGTCAGTGTGCTGCCCGTTTCGTTGGCGACGCCGCCGCCATAGCGGGTGGTCGCATTGGCGGTGATCGTGCTGTCGGTCACCGTCAGCATGCCCCGGTTGTAGATGCCGCCACCGTTGTTGTTTCCCGTCAACCCTCCATACCGCACCGTCAGGTTGTCCAGCATCAGGTTACCCGTATTGGTCACATGGAAGACCCGATAGGTGGCAGGCGTACAGGCGCCCGGCAGCGTGACCGGGTTGCAGGTGGACGCCTGCACGACGGTATTGGCCGCGCCCGTGCCGCTGATGGTCATTTCGCTGCTCACATCCGGGAGCGAACTGCCCGCCAACGTAATGGTGTAATTATTGGCAAACGTGATCCCACTGGCATTCGCATCCGCATTGGCCGCATTGATCGCTTCGCGCAGGGTGCAGTCCCGGTTGCCATCGCCCTGGCCCGATAGATCGCATAAGCCGTCGTCGGTGTCCGCATTCGAGTTGACGACAAAATCCGGACCCGTTTGCGTGCTGGCGACAAATTTCATAACGGTGGCTTTGAGGCTGTGTCCGCCATCCTTATAGGCGACGTAGGGTGTGCCCCCGGAAACCGCCATGGAGATGTATTCTGCCGCCGCGCCGGAGAAACCCGCCGTCCCGGCCACTTGCCAGGTGCTGCCGTCGTAATACATGACCGTGGCTTTGAGGCCATCGTTATTGTCCTGATACACGACATAGGGCGTCCCGCCGACGAAGGCCATGGAAAGGTAGGAAGACACCGCACCGGGGGAAAAGCCGGGCGTGCCGAGGGTCTGCCAGGTGCTGCCATCGTAGTACATGACGGTGAGTTTGTTGCCGTGGCCCCAATCCCTGAAGGCCACATAGGGCGTGCCGCCCAGGAAGGCCAGGGATTCGTAGTCGCCCCCATTGTCGGAAAAGCCGGGCGTGCCGAGGTTCTGCCAGGCGGCGCCGTCGTAATACATCACCGTGACCTTGGCGCTATGGCCCGCATCGCGATAGGCGACATACGGCGTCCCGGCGGAGATCGCCAGCGAGATGAAATCGACCTGGTTAGCAGAAAAAGCTTCCGTGCCGAGGGTCTGCCAGGCGTTGCCGTCGTAATACTTGACGGTCGCCGCGTAGCCGTTGGCCGGATCCATGTAGGCGAGGTAAGGCGTTGCGCCGGCGAAGGCCAGCGAGGTGTATTGAATCTGGCCGTCGGAAAAGCCTTCGGTGCCGAGGGTCTGCCAGGCATTGCCGTCGTAATACTTGACGGTGGCTTTCAAGCTGTTGCCCCCATCCTGATAGGCGACGTAGGGCGTCGAACTGTTCTCCGGAAAGGCCAGCGAGATGTATTGCGCTTGCGCGGCGGAGAAGGCGGCCGCCCCAAGGGTCTGCCAGGTGCTGCCGTTGTAATACTTCACCGTGGCTTTGTAGCTTGAATAATCCGAGTAGGCGACGTAGGGCGTGTCACCGGAGAAAGCCAATGTCGTGGAATCCGCCCGCCTGGGCGTAAATCCCGCCGTCCCGACATTCGTCCAACTTCCGGCTGCGCCTGCAGGGCGAATTCCCCCCAGCGCTAGCAACAGCGCACCGCACAAGAATGCATTCAGTAGTTTGGATGATAAGGATTTCATGACGCTCTCCTGTCAGCAATTCTCATTTTAGCGATTTTACCCAGTTTTGGGTTGTGGGGAGCTGGCTCGAAGCTTTGCGGCATGTAGTCGTTCACACTCCCCGTCGTTGCCTTCCCTCCAAAAGGGGGGCCTGGTAGCGCCGAGTGAGCGAGCCGAGTAGACCCCCGCCATGCACCTGAGCGATCACAGCCTGCGCCAGATGGATGACGCCGACGTCCAATCCCTGGATGTTGAGGCGTTACGCGGATTGTCGGTGCGGCTGCTGGCGGATCTTAAGGACGCGCGGGATCGGCTGAACCAGGGACCGGACAACAGCTCGCGTCCGCCGAGCGGTCGGGCGCCGTGGGACCGGCCGGGCGACGGCGAGCTGAAGTCGGACGCCGCCGATGCGGTGGACAGTGACTCCGTGTCGGCATCAGCGGACACGAAGCCGGTGCCAACGGAATCGCCATCGACCGAGGCGAAACCGGTGCGGGTCCCCGTGACCCGCAAGCCGGGCAAACCACTGGGCGCACCGGGCATCGGTCGAACGCAAGTGTTCCAGACCCATGCGGAACAGCCTCATCATCCCAACGCCTGTGCCGGCTGTGGCCGGCCGCTGGACCAAGCGGACACGGTGGCCTACACCGGTTTTCAGTCGGTCGATCTGTGCTGGAGCAATCCAGCGTGACTCGCTCCCTTACCCCAGTAGGGCACCTCGAAAAACCTCGGTTTCTTGGTGGATTGATGATGCAACTACCTGATTTAACAAAGGCCGATTTTTCAAACCTGAGGTTTTTCGAGGTGCCCAGTAGAGGGTCGAGTTCGGTTGATGTTTCAAGATGAAGCTCGGTTTGGTTGGAGGGTTCGCATTCGCCGTTGCTGGTCCCTAGCGCCTCGCCGCCCCTCGGTCTCGAACGGCTACGAACGCGAATTCGTGTACGTCCACGGCGCCGTCAACCCGATTGAGGGAGGCATGGACTGGATGAACAGCCAGAAGATGAATGCCGAGCAAATGACGCTCTTTCTGTCGCAAGTGAGCGCCGCTCACCCGGAGGATTTCATCGTCATGGTGCTGGACGGCGCTGGCTCGCGCAAAGCCAAAGACCTTCGGAGGCCCGACAACATCAGGTGCCTCGCCTTGTTCCACCCATGCCCCTGAACTCGATCCCCAGGAGCATCTGTGGGATGAACTTCGAGAAAAGGAATTCCCGAACCGGGTTTTCGACGATCTCGCCGCCGTGATCAGGCAGTTGCAACAGGGCCTACCGCGCTTGAGCGCTGACCGCGAAAGGTTGCGAAGCCTGACGGCTTGGCCATGGATCGTTAGTCTCATTTTGACCGCGAACTAGAATAAGCACTTCGGCGACGCGATCGTTGAAACGCTTGCGAAACGGGGCTTGGGTCCGCGGGCGTTCCAGGAAGCCGGCGGCGGTGGCGGGCGGTTTTATTCGGCTGAATCTCGAAGTAGGCCCAGCGGCTGGCCCGGTCAATGGCGGCGATCAGATCGCGGTGTTCGGCCTTGTCCGGCATCCGGGGCAGGTCTTTGGGGTCCACATGTACAAACCCCGGTTCGTCGGCCTTGAAGGGCTTGGGTAACAGGGGCTGACCTTCCGCCTCGGGCAGCCGGTCAACCAACCGGGCCACCCCGTGGCGGCGCAAACACCGATCCACTGCCGAGCGCGGCCGCTCGGGGCAGACGAACTCGCGGGCCACCATCCGCAAGTCGTCCAGCGGCAGCAACAGCCGTTTGCACAATTCCACCATGAGGTATGCCTGTATCGGATTCAGGGTCGTGGCCAAACGGTGTGGCGGGTGCGGGCGATCCTGGACCGCGTCCCGAGCCCGCCAGCGACGAATCGTGGTCTCGCTCACCCCCCATTCCGCCGCCTAGTTCGGCCGCTGGACGCGACGATTGCCGGATATACGCCCGTTGCTTGGGCGTGGTGGTGGCGTTGGCGTGCAGGCGAATCTCCATCAGGGCCTCCGTGGCGCGAGGATCAGATCGTGCAAGAACCGCCGCGATGCCGGCAGACGGCGGCTCCAAGTGTCAACATAATCTCACGGGACCTGACATATAGGCGCTTGCGTTAACGTGGGAGTTCCAGCATCGCTTCCAGTCCGCCTTGCGGGTGATTGCGCAGCGTCAGGTCGCCGCCGTGGGCGCGGGCGATATTGCGGGCGATGCTCAGGCCCAGACCGGCGCCGCCGGTGTCGCGACTGCGCGAGCTTTCCAGCCGGTAGAACGGTTCGAAAACCCGTTCCAGCTCCGGGTCGGGGATACCCGATCCATGATCGCGGATCATCAGTGTCAAGCGTTGTGGCGTGTCTCGTACCGTGATGTCGGCGCGCTGACCGTATTTCAGGGCGTTGTCCAGCAGATTGGTCAGGCAGCGCTTTAAGGCCAGCGGCCGGCAACGCAAGGGCTGGCGGACCGTGCCGGCGATGCCTACCTCGTCGCCGACATCCTCCGCATCCTCCTGCAACGATTCCAGCAAGGCGTTGAGATCCACCGAGGCGATGGGTTCGCTGTTCTCGCCCCCACGCAGGAAATCCAGCGACGCTTGCGCCATGTGCTGCATGTCGTCCAGATCGGCCTGGAATTTCTCCCGCAGCGGCGAATCGTCCAGCAGTTCGGCGCGCAGCCGCAAGCGGGTGATCGGGGTCTTGAGGTCATGGGACATCGCGGCGAGGATGCGGTCGCGGTCCTCGATGTAGCGAATCAGTCGATCCTGCATGGTGTTGAAGGCGGCGGCGGCACGGCGGACTTCCAGTGGCCCGGATTCGGCCAGTGGCGGGCGGCGAATGTCGCGGCCCAGTTCGGTGGCGGCGTTGGCCAGCACGGTCAGCGGTCGGGTCAGGGCACGCACCGCCAAGGCCGCCAGCACCGCGACCGACACCAGCAGCACCAGCAGGATCAGCAGCAGGCGCGTCGGCCAGGCGATGACCTCTTCCGGCAGCACTTGCTGGAAGGTGACCACGGTCTGGTCGTGCAAGCGCACCTGCACCACGAAATTGCGCAAGCCCAACATCATCGCGTGCCGCCAGCGGCGTGGCGGGCGGTCTGCTTCTCCGGGTGGGGGCAGAGGACGATCGGTCCAGTCGCGCGGCGGCCGGTGTGGGGCGCGCCAAGCCGGTCGGTCGGCGATGGGCGGCGGCCAGTCGTCGGCAATCTCGACCTGAAACGGTCGGTCCGGGCCAAGCTGGCGGCGCAGCAGGGCGCGGAACAGCGTGGTGTGGTAGCGCTCGTCGGTCGTCGCTGGCTCGGACCAAGGCAGGTCGAGGCTGAGTCGGGTGGGTGGCAGGTCTAGCGCCGTCACCAGGCGGCGGCGTTCGGCCTCGTCCAGCGTGTCCAGTAGGCCGACGATGGCGGCGATGCGCTGGGCGATGTGGCCGCCGATGGCGTGGGAGAGCGCCTGTTCGCGGTCTTGCAGCAGAATCCCGGCACTCAACAGTTGAGCGAGCACCAGTCCGCCGGTCAGGAACAGCAGCAACCGGCCGAATAGGGATTGCGGCAACAGACGCATCAAAATTCCCGGCTGACATGGGCGGCCAACAGATAACCTTCGCTGCGAACGGTCTTGATGATGACCGCCTCGCGCGGGTCGTCGCGCAGCCGCCGGCGCAATCGGCTGACCTGCACGTCGATGCTGCGGTCAAATGGCATGGCCTCGCGGCCCTGAGTCAAATCCAGCAACTGATCGCGGTTCAATACACGCTGCGGATGCTCCAGAAACACTTGCAGCAGCCGGTATTCACTAGCGCCCAGCGGCACTCGCACTTCATCGGGCGCGATCAATTGCCGACTGGCCACGTCCAGGCTCCAGCCGGCGAAATGGAAGCGCTTGGGTTCGCCCGGTTCGCCGGGGGTGTTGCGGCTGCGCCGCAGTACCCCCTTGATGCGGGCCAGCAGCTCGCGGGGGTTGAACGGTTTGGACAGGTAATCGTCGGCGCCCATTTCCAGCCCGACGATGCGGTCGGTGTCGTCACCGCGCGCGGTCAGCATGATGATCGGGATCTGTGAGCGGGCGCGCAGGTTGCGGCACAGTACCAGTCCGTCGTCGCCGGGCAGCATCAAATCGAGGACGATCAGATCGACCGGCGCCTGCTCCAGCGCCGCCCACAGCCCCCGGCCATCGGCCGCGCCGCTCACTCGGAAGCCGTTGCGGCTCAGGTAGTCGGCGAGCAGTTCGCGCAAGCCGGGATCGTCGTCCACGATGAGAAGGTGATCGCTCATGATATCGGCCGTGATGGTCAGGGATGGCGGGATGGGAGGCGGTTTGCCAAACTGCAGTTTCAGCGAGTCCGGGATTTATCGGTTCGACAGCGCAAACACCGCCCGTACCGCGCACAAGGGGTTTACGAGGAAGGAATATGCCGAATACCGCGAAAAAACTCACGCTATACGATGATCTGTTGGCCCTGCCGGACCATGTGGTGGGCGAGATCATCGGCGGACAGCTCCACGTCCAACCCCGGCCGGCCGGGAAGCACACCTTGGCGCATTCGGAACTGATCGTTGAGTTGGGTGGCCCTTTCGACCGTGGTCGTGGCGGTCCGGGCGGGTGGTGGATCTTGACGGAGCCCGAAATCCATTTCATCCGCGACGCCGAGGTGGCGGTGCCCGACTTGGCTGGCTGGCGCCGGGAGCGGATGCCGGCCCTGCCCGAGGATCATCGCTTCGAGATCGTGCCCGACTGGGTCTGCGAGATCCTTTCCCCCAGCACCGCCCGCAAGGATCGGGCGCTGAAGCTGCCTCTTTATGCCCGCTTCGGCGTGGCGCATGCCTGGCTGGTGGACCCGGCGGCGCGCACTCTGGAAGCGTTCGAGCTGCGTGAGAGACTGTGGAGTCTGGTCGGGGTGTTCAAGGACGAGGATACAGTGGCCGCGCCGCCGTTTGCCGCCGTTCCGTTCGGGTTGGCCGTGCTATGGGGCTGACTCCGTGGGCCTGATTTAAGCCGTTACAGAACTACTTGGGTAGTATTTTGTTTTATGATTTATTGTCCGAAGTAAGGTTAAAACCACCGCCTTTAGGCGGTCAGATTTATCTTTGAAGCCTTTTGCGGTACTGAGTGGCTTTGTTGCATAATTCACATATAACATGCTGATTTGTATGAATTTGATCAATTTTTGATCTATAAAATATTACTTTATAATCAATATGTTATCGAATTATGCAACAAAGCCCTGGAGAGGTGACGGAAGAGATGATTAAGGAATACCTGGAGCATCATTTTGAACCGAAAGCCGATGACCACTTCCGAACTGAGTAAACGGGTCTATCGACCCGTATCCGGACTTTCAGTCCTTAGTTTCAACCCACCAGCTTTGGCTGGTGGTTGTTGAGTTATCAAATAATTGTGAGATACAGCTAACGCCCCGGCTCACTGGAGAGCGAGCGCAGCGAGCGAATCCAGTGGAGCCGATTGTTAGATTTACTTAGTGCTAAGCTTTTCATGCATTGATTTTGCAATGGTGCCAATTCTATCAATATTTTTTTGTGATAGCGCTTCGAATAGCTTGCGATTATCTCCTGAAAGGCTATCAATCCCTACAAGCCCAGATAAAAAGTTTGTTGTAAATTCACATAGACGCTTCCTAGGGGATATAGAATATAGCTTTGCAAGGATGATTTCGTCATTACGTAGTACTTTTTCAAAATAATATGCCCATCTGTCACCAGGAATTTTTTTGAGTTCCTGTTCAGCTATTGGTGCGGCATTAAATGAATGACCCCATTTGTTACCCATATAAACACAAAGATATGCTTGTATACACTCAATAAATGCAGGTGCAGGAATTGAACTTCCAAGTTTTGAAAGGTTTAAAACTAAGGGCCCTTCTGTATAGAAATTATTCATTCCGAAGTGTGCTTCAATAACTGCTTTTGCGGCTTTCTTGAATGTTGTAGAACGTAGATTTTCTGGAACGTAATCAAAACCTTTTACCTTTAATAGCGCATTCTTTAGACCCTTGGCGGCATTAACATTTCCAGATGCAGTCACATCTCGGTAGGCATTGCCAATTTGCCAGCGGTCCCGTTCTGCTATATGTGGCCACATTGGCTGTATTAAGTTGCTAAGGTTTCCGAGCGCATGTTCTTGTGCTGCCCCTTTTTCGTTCTTGACAGCTGATATAAGCACCGAGAGAATAGTTTTTAGGTAAAATACAGGGGAATCAAGTAGCTGAGAAATCTGGGGATCTTGTAACGAAATTGTTTCCTTTAGAAGTCGTTTTCTTAACTCAGAAAATTCAATAGCGATCGAAATATCTGATTCGCCTAGAATATATTTCACACATGTACTTACGATTTGTGCAGCATCAACTAATGATAGATCCTCTCCATCTTTTTCGGCTTTATCAGATAGAAAGTGAGTAATCATTTCCAATGATTGCCGAAGCTTAAGTGCGCCGGTTGCACTTATTGCCCCTAGGTGTTCTGCGAGATTAATTGCATTGTAGTCATTCATGACCATTTCGATATTGCTGAATTCATCAATATCTTCGTCTCCGAGCATCTCACCAATAAACGCCATACCCAAAGATTTAAGTGATGACTTAAGACGAATCATAGAGCGCCGCCATGTGTACTCAGCACCCATGTCATACGCTTGGTTCTCAAATGCACGTGCAATATCAGTTCTTTGCTTTTCAGTCAGGCCATTAGCAACTGTGATAATTTGTTGGGGCTGGGTATATTCATTTGGTATCATATGCCCTGCAGGTCCAACCCAAACGAGATCTTTATTCGTCATTTTGATCACCCCAGATTTTTTCATTTCCATCTTGTGACTTGTAAAAACAACATTCGAAAATTTTGCTTAATTTTAATACTTCAAATGCTCTAGTCCTGGCACCACCTACTATTTCCTCTTTTTCGGATCCGTCAGGTTCGACAAAAATATGATATCCAAGCACTCGACCTTTTGTTGTGAATATAGTTACACCATCATGGTGTAACATAGACTGTAATAGTGATGAGTGAAGCCGATTTGATGTCGAGGCTTCTCTTGTTTTTTGTTCTTCAGATTGCATTACAAAATCGCAAATATCAATCGGTGTTGGCAAGTATATTCCATCGCTGTGTCTAGCTTTGCATGCCTCAATATTATCTTCGTTGTCCTTGACTACAGCAATGAGTGTGCCATGAGCTGTGTTTAGGGCGTTTTCGATTAACTTTTCAAAATATGATCTACATGTATCTTTGTAACCTTCGTCAATATCCATTGTTATTGCATTACAGAGCGAGTCGAGTTCTTCGCCTATAGATGAACTCTTATCATTCAAGCTAAGCATAATTAGCGCTGAAGTCTCTAAGCCACGAAGAAGTACATTCTTATTACCGACGTTTTGAAGATACGCTATTGCATACTCATCACCATTTTCAGTCAGCTCACCCACTGATTGCTTTCGAAAAGTGGGGCTTAATTCAGACAATTCAGATGTTACCAACCCATAGCGCATTTCTTGTTCGTCTACGTTAATGTAAATAACCCAACCATTCTGTGACAGCGGAGCACAAAGTTTAAGAGCTTGTGAAAACTCTTTTACTGAAGCGGGTTTAATCGATATTTCAACTTTCTTACAGAATGGAAGTGTTTTCAATACTGCATCGATGTTATCTGTTATGAAAATCTCTGGATATAGATCCTCGCCTTCTTCTCGGTACGAGGAAGTGGCATCTATTAAATTGAGAATACCTTCTGCTAAATAGTCACGCTTCGGGAAGTTTTCTTTGTATAAAAAGCTTCCTATCAGGTCTAAAACGTGAATTCTTAGTGATCTCTGTTCCATGTATTAATAGTTTTATAGTTTCGAAGTGAAAAAGTATTATCTAAATCTAACGGGGCGGCGGATAAGCTGCGAGGACGGAAAAGCCGAAGGCTTTGACGGCCGATGTCGGCTTGATCCGCGTGGTTGTACGGCGCGAAGCGCCAAGCAACCATGCGGATTGGAATCCGCCGCCCCGTAGTGCGGGCGCGAAGCGTCCGCACTACAAGTAATTATACGGTTCTGCATAACTGACCCAGCAGTCATGATATACGGCAGCCCATGAATCAAATGTCACATGAATAGGCGATTACTCTACGAGTGAGGCGTTTTTCATGCAACTTATAAGTAACAGCGCATGACGCTGACTCATAACTCCACCCGAAGGGCCTGCCGCGATAGCAGATCAGGGTATTGGTGTGCTCGGTATGACGGCGGTGGTTCTGTTCGGCCAAGTTAAACAGGTGCCGGACCTAAGCGGGCGTCAAGGCGAGGAGAAAGGTGCGCTACCCGCTGTTTGGCTCAGTGTGCCCGCGCAACGGGAGTTTTGAGGCGTCGCGCGGGCATGAGGTCGGGTTGGTGGCGCGGATCATCCGGGGTGATGGCGGGCTTTGATCGGATCGATACCCCTGGCCAGTTGTCCAAACAGATTCTTGGCGCGGTGATGGGCATTCCGGGGTGATGACTGTGAGTCCCTGACCTTGATGCGGTGGCCTTGGCGACCGACGCCCTTCACCACGCGGTAGGTCTTTGTGGCCGCTCGGATAGACGCTTTTGCACTCAATGCCGATTTCAGCAATACCGGGAAATACTGGTCGGCGATACAAACCGTTACAAAAATCCCATTCCAGCAAAATGCCGGTTACATGGCGGTGGTGTAATGGTTCCCGAAGCAACCCAACAAGAGGAATTCGAACATGAAAACGCTACGTAAACGTTTGCTGGTCGCCGCCACGGTCGCCGGTATCGGTCTGACCACCGCTGCTTTTGCTGGTCCTTGGGGCGGCCATGGCCCGATGATGGGCGGCGGTCCCGATTGCCAGATGGGCGGCGGTCCGCGTGGAGGCGGTTTTGGCCAACGCCATGCCATGATGCAGCAGTACCACGCCGAGCGGATGGAATTGCTGGCGGCGCGGCTCAAGCTGAAGCCGGAGCAGGAGAGTGCTTGGAAAGCCTTCCTCGGTGCCCAGGATGCACGTCACGCCGCCATGTTCAAAACTCGGCAGGAGATGCGGATGCAGGATCGGGAAACCGCGCTGGCTCAATTCGAGGTGCGGGTGCAGATCATGGAACAACGACTGGCCGGCATGAAGGCCGTGACCAAGGCCGCCGGCGATCTGTATGGGGTCCTCGACCCCGACCAGAAACAGGTCATGGATAAGTTCTTCACCGAGCGGCCGATGTGGCGCGGGCGCGGACAGGGGCGCGGACAGGGACCGGCGGCGATGTCGGGTCAGCCGGGGGCGATGCCGGGTCAGCCGGGGGCAATGTCGGGTCAGCCAGCGGCGATGCCGGGTCAGCCAGCGGACGCGCCGGCCGGGCAAGCGGACGATAGTGACGACGACGAATAGCAAATTCCTTATCTCATTAACGAGTTGTGAGGGGCGGTGCTCATGCGGGCGCCGCCCTTTTTCGTTGTGGAATTCCGTCGGACATCCTTCGTCTTCGTTCTGCGTTAGACTTGCCGCGATTCGAATTAAAACCGTAAATTTGTTATGTTAATCGGCAAGGCGGGACAGCCAAAAAGGCGAGGGCTATGCTGGAAGAACACATCCAAAAGATCATTGA
>Ga0209607_1001156_pt1 | contig 22245 bp, 20 predicted proteins | sample AD_UKC117_MetaG_FD_184413 | JGI IMG/M metagenome (GOLD analysis project Ga0209607, IMG submission 184413) | Active sludge microbial communities of municipal wastewater-treating anaerobic digesters from Hong Kong - AD_UKC117_MetaG (SPAdes)... | ecosystem: Engineered > Bioreactor > Anaerobic >... | reverse complement strand
GCACAGGCAACACCAACGACACTTATACCTCAAGCACTCCCGAAACGGGCGTGACGCGCTTTAAAGTTACCGGTGAGGGATCGTACATAACGTATAGCGCCGGAGGAGTGACAAGCTCAACCGTTCGTTATGCCGCGATATCATACCGCACGAATGCGGCGTATTCATCCACCCCAAGTTTCCGCTTCAGAACCTCGAGTTCAACCGCACCAACCGATACGCTCAGCGCCGCATTGACCTATAATACCCCAAGCACTTGGCAGACCTGTGTTGTTGACTTTGGCACAGTTACGGCATACAGCGGCACATCGGCATTAGCTTATTTGACGTTCTATCCGCGTTTGGCCGCGGGAAAATATGTCGAACTTTCCTATATCGCTCTGTTTGACAACAGTACGGACGCCAACAGCTATGCCGCGCAGATGGTGGGGCCGGTCGTCACGCCGGAGACCATCATTACCTCCGAGACCGTTATGGGCAACAACCTCGCTTTCGGCCTGCTGTTTGACTCCATGGACGCCTCGTATACCTCCGACAGCTCGCATCTGCATCAGGGCTACGGCGATGTGAGTCTGTCCCCAAGCAATATCTCCTACACTCTGGGCAGCGGTCTTAACAAGTCGCAGACAAGCAATCAATACAAGCTCATCCAAGCCGGTAAAAACAGCGGAGGCGGCAATACCATTTCGACCTTCAGCACCAATAACGACGGCAGCGGCAACTTAGTTGTCGCGAACACGCGAATAACCGGATACGCAAGGACGGGCCTTGTTTCCGCCACGCTCGGCGCAGATAAGCGGGTGCGGTATACTCAGGGCGCGATAGAATACTTAGCAAGTCTTTTGGAGGCGGCGCTTGCCATACCCGAATACACGATTAAGTACAACAGCAATTCAGGCAACACACCCTACAACAGCTACAACTACGCCTATGTTTCGGGCGAGGAAAACTCCGCCCTGTTCGGGGTTGACTCAAACGGAGACGCCCGCGACTTCGCGCAGTACCTGCGGGATAAGAATCTCTCCGGCAGTGAGACCTATTCCTCCACCGCCTCAAGCTTTGACGGGACGCTGAGCGGAATTAATTCCTACATGGACGCGGCCTACTTCATGCTCAACAGTCTGCATACCGACAAGTACAGCCAAACCGTTGAGGAGTACAACGAACTGGTATTGCATAAGGAAGTGATAACCCAGACAAACGGCACGACACGAACTGCGTATGTGTTTGACTCGGCGTATGAATCAACGGATTACAACTCCGGAACGGGCAGAATTGCCAATACCGGCGCGAACAGAGTGGACTGGACTTACCCCAACAACATGGACAAGATGAATCTGAACGGCATATATGTACCGGCTTACCCCTTCCTGCCCATCAACAATATGGGCTATGGGTCTACCTATTCGCCCTACATTTATGATGACGGAGTTGTCGAGGGCAACACGTCGTTCGGAGATGAATACACGGGCAACAACTATAATTTCGCGCTTGAAGGACACGCAAAGTTCGTCTACCATCAGACGGACAACCTTTACTTCATGTTCGCGGGCGATGATGACGTGTACCTGTATATCAACGATGTGCTGGTGCTGGATATCGGAGCGGCGCACGGCATAACCGAAGAGAAGCTGCTGTTGAACAATCTGGGACTTGTTGACGGGGAGACGTACGACTTCGACTTCTATTACCTTGAACGCCACGGCTACGGCGCTAACCTCCATATTGAAACCAATATCGTGCTTGCAAGCGATATAGTGTCGGTGGAAAAGACCGCAGAGCAGGGCGGAACCGCGATTGAGTACGGCGGGCAAATTTCGCCGATGGAGAGTTACAGCTATGCGTTCTCCATGACCAACGACGGCAATTCGCATCTGTCGAATCTGAGCTTTGTCGATCCCACTCTTGGGGTGACGTTGAGCTACGCGGGACTGTTCTTGGGCGACTACGGCGACAGCAACACAGCGCGAACGGCCGAGGAGCTTGTGGTCAGTTTATATGACGCGAGTGCGGGTACCACGACAGAGTACGCAAATCAATCGGAGGAGCAAATCAAGACTTTGCTTGCCGCAGGGCTTGACGCGGACGACATAATGACGGTATCCAACATCAAGTATAGGCTAAGCGGCACAGAGCTGTCGCTAGGAAGCAAGACGAACACGGTTACGGGTACGGCATATACCACGAGTGGAGAGACTATTTCAGGCAGAGCGACAATGCTTGTGACCTACGAGGGTATAGTCGATATGGTTACGCTTGGCGCACAGGCGCATATCATCCACAAGACCGCGGATATACTTCAGCCCATGTACACCAATGGCATACGCTTTGCCGTCACTGTCAACTATAAGTCATTGCAGCAGGTAATGGATGTGGGCGAGTACTTCAATTTCGGAATGATTATGCTTCCCACCAACAGACTGTTCAGCGCGTCCTATGCCAACGCTTCGACTTGGAGTATCTCACCGAACGGACAGAGCGGCAATGACGCGCAGCTTCAGTACGTTCAGTCCATGATGCTGAACGCGGACAGCTCGGGCAACATCACCACCGCGCCATCGCAAACCTCCTCGGAAACGAATGTCGCCGCGCAGCCCTCGGCGGTGTTCTTCAACAGCGCGGCGCATACGGGCAACGGTACGGGACGGCTTACTCTGAACAACACTAATATGGTGTACTGGAGCAGCGCTTTGGAGAACGCGGCAAGCCTTTCGGACTTCGTTGCCGAGCTTCAGTTAGATACCGGTGTGCAGATATTGAGCTTTGACGAGGACGCGGGCGACTTCATCTACTGTATATATCTGATGTTCAGCAACGACGACGCGTATAAGGACACAAACGCGGATGAATCGGCGGCCAACGCCGCGAGACTTGCTCAGGCGAACAGGGAGATAGCGTACAGAGGCGTGTTCGTAAAGCTGTCGAAGGACGCAAGCGACGAGTATACGGTCTACGACGTACAGCTTGGCTATCAGAAGACCAACAGCGCGACACGAATATTCAGACACTACTTCTATTATGGCGCGTCAACGGGCGATTGGGCGAATTCGATTTGGCTCACGTCACAGGGCGACCTGCCCGTTTCAAATGATCTGAACGGATGGTCGCTGTTCGCGCCGTCTGAGGACCTACAGGAATTCTATCCTGCCGCTTAACGGATTGGAGGGAAAGATGAAAGAGTATAGAGCATACGAACCTCCGATCATGGAGCTTGTGGCGCTCGACTATGATGATGTGGTCACGGCTTCGGGCGACGTTTGGAGCGGGCCCGACTATCCGGGCGGTTCGGGAAGCGGGGGCGGCGTCCCCTTCAACCCCGGCGACAACTGGTGGGACGAGCCGTAACGCTGTAAAGCAACATAAACCAACGGTGACGATAATATCAAACGGACAGGGTCAAACTGCGGACCTGTCCGTTTTTATGCCGCCGCAGTGTGATATGTTCGGTAATCGCTGCAAAAAGGGGGATCGCTTGAGACTTACAAAGCGTTTACAGCTATTCTGATTATCTATATCAAGACATAATCAATATGCATTTGTTATTCATTTGCTATAAGCTCAGGATGACAGCGAGCGTTGAAGGGCGGATAGAGTATGTGCTTGAGAGCTGCTAAAGCACCTTTGTCATCCTGAGGCGGCAGCCGAAGGATCTTGAAAGCAGCTTACGGGAAAAGCTCCGCTTCCCCGTGTTACAAGGCGGTCATATCGCAGAGACTAAGGACGTGATGCAAAGCGCTCCCCCCTTCGACAAGGAGGTCATACGAAACTGCAAACAGCCGCTGTGGTATGCACTGAAATTATTACCTGCCGTGAGTGAGTTCTCCCACGACCCTGCGCTCTATGGCGGCGACGCCGAAGTACATTAGTCCCGCGAGTATGCACAGTATCACCACTCCGGTCATAACGAGATCCAGCTTGAACACCTGCCCGCCGTAGACTATCAAGTATCCAAGCCCCGCTTTTGAGACAAGGTATTCGCCAACTATGACGCCGACCCAGCTCATGCCCACGGAAATCTTCAGCGCGGCCACCATGTCGGGTATGCTCGCGGGCAGCACCACACGCACGAAGGTCTGAAAGCGCGACGCCTTGAGGGTGCGCATCAGGAACAGCATATCGGGGTCAACCGTCATAAAGCCGTTAAGCACCGTGACCGCCGTGACGACGAAGGACACAAGCACCGCCATTACCACGATGGACTTCATTCCCGCGCCGGTCCAAACTATGAGTATAGGCCCCAAAGCAATCTTCGGCAGGGCGTTCAGCACCACAAGGTATGGGTCAAGAACGCGCCCGACGAATGGCAGCCACCACAGCACAACCGCGATGATTGCGCCTATCACCACGCCTATCACAAATCCAAGTACGGTTTCAAGCAACGTCACCCCTATGTGCAGGAACAGCGACCCGTCCGCGAGCAGGCGGAATATCGTTGCGGCGACCCTTGAAGGGCTTGACATGATAAAGGAGTCTATGACGCCTATATCGGTCAGCAGCTCCCACAGCGCCAACGAAAGCACGAGCAGCAGCAGTTGCGTTATGGTGACTGCCGCGCCATAACGCTTACGGCGCCCAAGATAGCGCTGTCTCTGTATCGACATTCCTGAGCTCATGCCTGTAATTCCTCCCATATATCGGAAAAGTAGGAAGAAAACCACGCTTGGTTGCGGCGCTCAAGCGGCGAGTTTGCACGGCCCTCATAAATCTGCGTCTCATAGCGCAGCGTCGCGGGGCGATTCGAGAACACAAGCACCCTGTCCGCCATTGACACGGCCTCAGATATGTCGTGCGTCACCAAAATGGCGGTCTTACCGCAGCTCTTTATGAGACTGTAAACCTCATCGGATAAGGTCAGGCGTGTCTGATAGTCAAGAGCCGAGAACGGTTCGTCCAGAAGCAGCAGATCGGGATCTGTGGACAGCGTTCGAATGAGCGCGACCTTCTGACGCATTCCGCCCGAAAGCTGCGCGGGGCGGCTGCCTGCGAAGTCGCTAAGCCCGCAGCGCTTTATAAGGGCGTCAACCTTGGCTTCCCCCTCGGGCGTCACGGCGTGGGTGACCTCAAGCGCCAAGAGCGCGTTCTTTCTGACACTGCGCCATCCCAATAGGCTGTCACGCTGCAGCATATAGCCGCACTTGGAGCCGTCGCGCACGGTTATGCTTCCGCTTGAGGGCTGCATCAGCCCCATGATGAGCGAAAGCACCGTAGTCTTGCCGCAGCCCGAAGGCCCGACTATCGCTACGAACTCCCCTTCATCCACCGAGAAACTGAGGTCTCTGACGGCGTCGGTTTCCCGCTCGGGCGTTTGATAGGAGCAACACACGCCCGACAGCTTTATCAATGAACCTTGCATGGCTATATCCTCTGTTTTTGTAATAGTTCATACTATTCTTGGGACGCGGGCTTTGGTGACTGTGTGGGTCCGCACGTTTGGGACTTTGGCGGCATAGTATTGAATATGCAGAAAAATTGTCGAAATTGTAACACGGGCGGAGTAGTATGCACCGTCCTCGCGGCGGGCGCGGCCCTGCTTCTGATATGCTGTCTGCCGTTCTGGGCGTTGTGCCTGCTTGCCGCCATAGGCGCACTGCTGTGGGCGCTTTGCCTGCGCTGAAGGCGGCGCTTTTGCGGCTTGTCAACAAGAAACGCGGCGTATTGTCCGCCGCGCCGCTTTCGTTTGGTATGTGTTTTTAGGTTTGCCTATGCGACGGGAAAGCCGCCGGCGTTTACTCGGATGAGGGGAGCTTTTGCATGACAGGCTCCATGATGAGCGAAAAGAGCAGCATCATGACGCAGGGCAGGATTACAAGCGGCAGAAGCCACAGCACGCAGGCCGTTATGCAGGCGGCCGCGATGAGGACGCAGAGCAGCGTTTGCGGCAGATAGGCGAAGGTGACGCGAAACGCGCTCGCGTTAAGCGTCTTAAAGCTTTGCGTGAATCGCGACAGCAGCGGGAACAGCCAACAGGTCACGCCCGCGGGTATTATGCCGAGCAGCGGGTAGGCGTACTTCAGAACTATCATGAAGGGAACGCCCGCGTTCGCACCCGTTATTACAAAGGAATACAGCAGATACAACACGCCCCAAATGCCTATCCAGAGCAGGGACACAAGGCTTGAGACCTTGAACTCGTTTTTGAATGTACTAAAGAAACGGCTGTACGGCCCGCTTTCGCCCCCGCGTACGCAATGCACAGTGACGTCGTAGAGCGCGGTCAGCGACGCGCCTATCGTGAACAGCGGAAGCGAACAGAACACAAAGAGTACGCTCAGGCCGAGAACGTCACTCAGCTTCGCTATGCCGCCCCAAAACGCGCTGTCCGAACGAAAAGACTTGTTTGCCATGTTCTGCCCTCACTTTCTATACACAGGAATTATAACATCTCGCGCCGCTCAGCGAAACCCCCAATTTGCCAAATCTAAAAATAATTATTTTTTCAAAACAAATCTTGAAATTCATTTTCAACAATGGTATGATAAGACATCAAACACGGGAGGACTTCCTCTATGAAGCAGGAGATGTTGTTGTCGGCGCGCCGGTGGGCGAGAAACGAGCTTGAAGGCGTCGCTGATTTTTGGCTTGTCCACGGCTGGGACAGGGTCAACGGCGGGGTGTACACCTGCCTTGACCGAGCGGGAAACATTTACAGCACGGATAAAAGCGTTTGGATGCAGGGACGCTGCGCATGGACCTATGCGTATCTTTGCGGCGTTTACGGAGCAAGGGAGGAGTGGCTTGAGTTTTCCAAAAGCTGCCTTGACTTCATGGAGGCGCATTGCATAAACCGTCCCTGTAAGGATCGAATGTACTTCACCGTGACGGCGGACGGCTGCCCCCTGAGACAGCGTCGCTACTGCTTTTCGGAGGGCTTCTACGCCATAGCCAACGCCGAGTATTACGGCGTTACGGGCGACACGAGCTGCCTTGAACGTGCGCGCAGAGCCTATGAGCTAATTTATGACCTGCATAACGGAATGCCCGACCCTGTCGGCATGGGGCCCAAGACCATACCCGAAACTCGCAGCGGCAGGGCGCTCGCGGACCCCATGATATACCTGAACATCACAAGCGTGCTTCGCCGCGTGGACACGGAGCGTGAGGCGCTGTACAACGAGCGCGCCAAGGAGTGTGTCGAGCTTATACGCCGCTTCCACTACAAGCCTGAATTGGGCTGCACCTTGGAGACCGTAGGCATGAACGGCGAGTACATGGGCGACATTACGGAGGGGCGTTTTGTCAACCCCGGTCACGACATAGAATGCAGTTGGTTCCTGCTGGAGCAGGCGCGACTGTCCCATGACGAGACTGCCGCCGCCTTGGCGCAGAGCATCTATGACCAAGCGTTCAGCGCGGGTTGGGACGAGGTTTACGGCGGACTGCTGTATTTCCTTGACTGCGAGGGCAAGCCCCCTCAGGCCTATGAGCACGACATGAAGCTGTGGTGGCCGCATAACGAGATACTCATCGCGTCGCTGATGATGTACCGTCACACTCAAGACGAGACTTACCTTGAGCACTTTTTGCGCACCCTGGATTACTGCAAGCGAGTATTCAGCGACCCCGAGTACGGCGAGTGGTTCGGCTATTGCCGCAGGGACGGCAAACCGACCGAGCCGCCTTGCAAGGGGAGCATATTCAAGGGACCTTTCCATGTACCGCGCAGCCTTGTCATGGTTGACAGGCTGATTACCGATATATTGGGCGAGGTGAGGTAGAGTATGGAGCTGTTTCAACTTGCGGAGGGCGAAGCTACGGTATTCGACCATATTAACAACTGTTATTTCGGCATGACCAAAGCGGAAAAGCGGGTCGCGGATTTCGTCATGTCACGCCGCGTCGAGCCGAAGTATATGTCCATCTCCGAATTGGCCTTGTCCTGTCACGTCGCGGAAGCCACAATATCGCGCTTCTGCCGCACTCTCGGATTAAAGGGCTATAACGCGTTTAAGTTAGAGCTTGCCAAAGCAAGCGTGGCGGCCGGCGGAACGGTAGTGAATCTGGACGAATCCACGGCCGAGATCACGCAGGAGGATGACATTCGCACGATGTGTCAAAAGCTGTATGCAATCAACGCGGACGCCCTAAAGCAGACGCTCTCCTTCGTGGAGGAGGACAAAATACGCCTGGCAGCAGACCTGCTCTTTAATGCTGACAACATCTATTGCATGGGTCAGGGCGGTTCCTTCGTGCTTGCGGAGGAGGCGTACAGCTTGTTTTTGACGATTACCCCGAAGGTGCATTCGGTATGTGATTCTCATTTACAGATACTCAACGCGTCGCTGATGAGCGAGCGTGACGTAATACTCTTCTTCTCATATTCGGGCGCTACCAAGGATTTGCTTGAGCTTGAACAGGTGGCGTGCGCGCGCGGAGCTAAGATCATTCTCATTTCGCGATTTCCGATGTCGCCCGGAGCGCAGTCGGCAACGATGGTATTGAAGTGCGGCAGCAACGAAAGCCCGCTCAGGAGCGGCTCGGTCGCGGCGCGTATGGCGCAGCTGTATGTTGTCGATATGCTCTATACGGAGCTTATGCGCCGCAGCCCGGAGACCTTCTCTGCCAATCGCCAGAGAACGGCGCAAGCGCTGACCTGCAAGCTGCTGTAAGGCTTGTGATTTATTGTGGAAAGAGGCGTGGCAAACACGCCTCTTTGTTTTGCTTGCGGGCTTGCGCGGGATAACAGTAGGGTGAATCATCAATACCGCTTTGCAGTAAAACTGCCAAAGCCCTGACATCCTTTGTCATTTAACACTGTTTCGCCCCCCTCTGTCATCCAATAGTGTTCATCAAAACCTCTCTCACTGTCATCCAATAATGTTCCGCGAACCCACCCCCTCTGTCATCCTGAGCGAAGTCGAAGGATCTTGCTAAAAACAATAGCAGTCAACACCCGCTCCCCCGCAACGCCCCTTCCTCAACCCTCCGTGTCCCATGCGGGAGCGCACCCTTAACCGCAAGCTTGCTCCAAGATCCTTCGTCGCTGCCGCTCCTCAGGATGACAATGGGGGAGGATTCGCGGGAGCGCATCTTTAACCGCAAGCTTGTTTCAAGATCCTTCGGAGTATTGCTCCTCAGGATGACGGCGGTGGTTGGTTGTCGGAACGTATTAGGATGACGGCGGGGGGGATTCGGGGGAGCGTCTCTTTCAGTGACAAGCTTGCTCCAAGATCCTTGGGAGCTTCATCCCTAAGGATGACAGCGGGGGTTTAGCCACTCTATTAACCTGTTCTCCATTTGCCCTTCACTCCCCCGCTGTCAACCCATTACATGGTCGAAGGGTCTTGCAAAATACTTGAGGAGTGAGTGGTGTAATGCGGCAAATATGGTCTTCTTGCGCACTCTCTTGCCCCATATAGCAAAAACATTTTCGTTTCGATAAAAAATAAAAATTTATTTATTTTATATCTTGACATTTCATTTCACATCACATATACTCTGAGTGTCGAGTTCGGCATAAGCCGATATAATCACTAAATACGAAAGGAAATCTATTAGGAGGTAAAACCAGATGAAGAAAATCTTTGCGATCCTGCTCGTTCTCTCCATGGTGTTTGTGGCTTTCGCCTGTACCGCCACCGAGGACCCCGCAACCGACGAACCCGTTGTTACCGAGGCTCCCGCAGTTGAGGAACCCGTAACGGAAGAACCCGCAACGGAAGAACCCGCCGACATCACGGCTGAGATCACCCTTTGGACCTACCCCATCGGCAGCTGGAAGGATTCCGCCACCGTTGAGGGCTTTATCGCCAGCTTCAACGCGATGTATCCGAACATCACCGTAAAAGTTGAGTACCTCGATTACAGCTCCGGCGACGATCAGGTTACCGCAGCTCTCGAAGCCGGCACCGCTCCCGACATCATCTTCGAAGGGCCCGAGCGTCTTGTGAGCAACTGGGGCGCAAAGGGCAAGATGGTTGATCTGTCCGATCTGTGGGATGAAGAGGCCATGGCCGACATCTCCGCCACCAGCGCAGCGGTCGTTTCCGCCTGTCAGTGGACCAATGGCGAATACTATGAGTACCCCATGTGCATGACCACGCACTGCATGGCCATCAACTATGAGATCTTTGAGGCCGCGGGCGCTTTGCAGTACATCGATCAGGAGACCCGCACCTGGACGACCGAGAACTTCGGCAAGGCTCTTCAGGCTCTTGTTGACTACGGCGTAGAGACCACCGGCGTTGTATACTGCGGCGGTCAGGGCGGCGACCAAGGCACCCGCGCTCTTGCCATGAACCTGTACAGCGCAAAGTACACCAATGCCGAGCATACCGAGTGGACCATGAACAGCGAAGCGGGCGTCATGGGTCTGCAGCAGCTTGTAGACTGGGCCAACGCGGGTCTTATCGGCTATGACGCGGGCATCGTCGCTTCCGACGAGCTCCAGCTTTTCTCCAACGGCACCATCGCAATGAGCTTCTGCTGGAACGCCAGCAACGAGGCCAACTACGCAAGCCAGGTCAACTTCACGCCTTATGCAGTCGCGTTCCCGTCCGATGACAGCGTTCCCGAGCTCTGCGGCGGCATCTGGGGCTTCGGTATCTTCAATAACGGCGACCAGAACAAGATCGCGGCTGCCAAGCTGTTCATCGAGTTCGTCTGTGACGATGCGACCCAGGGACCCCTGAGCGTCAGCGCAACCGGATTCTTCCCCGTTCGTTCCTCCTACGGCAACGTCTATGCCGGCACGGAGAGCGAAGCTCGCATGGCAGTGTTCGCTTCCTTCCAGAAGTACCTCGGCGACTACTACAACGTCACCAAGGGTTGGGCTGAGCAGCGCACCGCATGGTGGAACATGCTGCAGCAGATCTTCGGCGGAGCTGACGTGACCACCGCGGTCAACGACTACGTCACAACCTGCAACGCCGCAACGGCTTCCTAAGCAGAGTAAACCTTGTTTCTCCAAGGCGCGCCCGCTCCGAACAGGGCAGGCGCGCCTTTCAACGCATGACGGTTAGGGGGGTAATTTTGTATGGCCGCTCGTAATAGATTCTCAGGCATGAGCCGCGCACCCGTGCGCCGTGAAACGGTATCGGCATATCTGTTTCTCCTGCCTGCGCTAATTTTCTTCGTCGGATTCGTAATCGTTCCGATGGTCATGTGCCTGTTCACAAGCTTCTTCGATTACACGATGACTGACTTCACCTTTGTCGGGTTCGGCAACTATGTGGAGATGTTCAAGGATCCCGTGTTCGTCAAGTCTTTGAAGAATACAGCCGTGCTGGTTGTGGTCGCTGTACCCGCGGTCACGGCGTTTTCGCTGTGGGTTGCTTCGGTCATATATCCAATGCGCCCTTCGCTGCGCTCCTTCTTTCGCTGTATCTTCTATCTGCCGGTGGTCACTGGCACGGTTGCCGTCACAGTGGTTTGGAAGTGGATGTTTAACCAGTATACGGGTCTGTTCAACCACCTTTTGAAGTCCGCGTCGCTTATTGACAAAAACATCAGTTGGCTCGGCAACGAGAACACCGCCCTCTGGTGCATACTGTTAATTCTGTTCACCACGTCCATAGGTCAGCCCATAGTTCTGTATGTGGCGGCTTTGGGAAACGTGGATAACTCCCTCGTAGAGGCGGCCGAGGTGGACGGCGCCAACAAGCTCCAGACCTTCTGGCGCATCAAGTGGCCTTCCATAATGCCGACAACGCTCTACATACTCATAATCACGACCATCAATACCTTCCAGTGCTTCGCGCTTATACAGCTGCTCACATCGGGCGGTCCAAACTATTCGACAAGCACAGTGATGTATTACATATATTACGAGGCCTTCAAGCTGTATCGCTACGGCTACGGCAACGCCATGGGCGTCATACTTGCGATCATCATCGCGCTGTTCTCCGCGCTGCAATTCAAGCTTGCAGGTACGGGGAAAGCGGATTAGGAGGCGGAAAGACATGCATTCCAACGTGGGTTCCAAGAACAAACTTTCGTACCGAATATTCGCGTTCGTGATACTGATTATCCTTACGGTGCTGTTCAGCTTCCCGCTCTACTGGATTATCACGGGTTCGCTCAAGGACGCGGCGACGATCAACTCCGCAAAACCCGAGTGGTTCCCCACTTCGCCCACGCTTGACAACTATGTAAGGCTATTCAAAAACCCCGCATTGAAGTGGCTGTTCAACAGCGTGCTGATATCCGTCGCGGCAATGGCGCTCACCTGTATCTCGGCGTCAATGGCGGGATATGTGTTGGCCAAGAAACGCTTCTACGGCCGTGCCTTCCTGTTTTCGCTGCTCGTATGCGCGATGGCTCTGCCCAAGCAGGTCATCCTAACACCGCTGCTCAAAGAGATGGCGTTTTTGAACCTGCATGACAACCTTTGGGCCGTGATACTGCCCACGGTGGGCTGGCCCTTCGGCGTGTTCCTGATAAAGCAGTTCTCCGAGACCATTCCTACCGAGATGCTTGAAGCCGCTCGCATAGACGGCGCGGGCGAGTTCCGCACCTTCACAAGCGTCGTGCTTCCGATAATCAAGCCCGGCGTCGGAGCGCTTGCGATCTTCACGTTTATAACCTCGTGGAATGATTACTTCCTTCAGCTCATCATGCTGAACTCCAAGGCAATCTCACCATCTCCTTGGGTATTGCTAAGCTGCAATCCGAGATGAGTACGGACTTCGGCCTAATCATGGCGGGTGCGGCTTTGGCGGCCGTCCCGATAATCGCCATCTTCCTAATGTTCCAAAAATACTTTACCCAGGGTATCACCATGGGTGCGGTGAAAGGATGATATAGCTTGAAAAGAAAAGATAAGTACAGTGGGATATTTCCCGCCTTCTACGCCTGCTACGATGACAACGGCAGTGTAAGTCCCGAACGTGTACGCGCATTGACGCGCTTCCTGCTGGGCAAGGGCGTCCAGGGTCTCTACGTCGGCGGCTCGTCCGGAGAATGCATATACCAGAGCATCGCGGACAGGGAACTCACGCTTGAGAGCGTCATGGCGGAGGCCAAGGGCAAGGCGGTTGTGATAGCGCATGTTGCGTGCAACAACACCCAAGACAGCATGGAGCTTGCGGCTCACGCGGAGCGTCTCGGCGTGGACGCTATAGCAAGCATACCCCCGATATACTTCCATCTGCCCGAACACGCGATCGCGGCGTATTGGAACGATATTTCATCCGCGGGCCCCAATACCGACTTTGTCATCTACAATATTCCGCAGCTGGCGGGCGTCAGCCTTACACAGAGCCTGCTTCGGGAGATGCTGAAGAATCCCAACGTGGTGGGGGTTAAAAACTCCTCCATGCCCGTTCAGGATATTCAGATATTCAACGACATGGGCGGCGACGATTTCGTTGTGTTCAACGGGCCGGATGAGCAGTTCCTTTCCGGACTCGCTGCGGGAGCGACGGCGGGCATAGGCGGAACCTACGCGGTCATGCCTGAGCTGTTCAAGAAGATCTACGCGTTGTATGGCGAGGGCAGGATGCCGGAAGCAAGGGCTATTCAGAATGAGGTCTGCCGTATCATCTACCGCTTCTGTGGTACTCACGGCAATATGTATGCCGCGACCAAGGCGATACTGAAAAAGCAGGGCGTTGAGGTCGGAGGCGTACGCAGCCCGCTCGCGCCGCTTGTTGAAGCTGATTTGGCGATAGTCGACGCGTCCTGCGATATGATAGAGGAAGCGAAGGCAAAGTACCTGTGATATTCGACAGGCTGACGAACGCCGACAGCTACGCAAGCCTGCCGACAGTGCGCGAGGCGCTTAATCTGATAGCGAGATTCGGCGGTGAGCTGCCCGAGGGCGGCTATGAAAGCGCTGACAGAGGAATACGGCTTTCGCTGCTTACGATTCAGACAAAGCTCGAAGCTGACTGCCGCTATGAGGCGCACAGGCATTGGCTCGACATTCACTATACGCTTGAGGGGTCGGAGCTTATAAAGCTGCGGGACGTTTCGCAGCTGAAGCCTTTGGGCGAATTCGACTCCGAAAAGGACATAGGCTTCTATACGGGCGAGGCGCAGGCCATTTGCCGAGTGAAGGCAGGAAATTTCTTGGTGTGCTTCCCGCAGGACGCTCATATGGTGTGCGTTGCAGAGGGCAACCCTTCCAATGTGCGCAAGATAGTCGCCAAGATTAGGATTGACGATTGTTTCTGAGAATAAATATACTATAATGCAAAGCCGCGGCGCAGCTATCGATGCTCCGCGGCTCTTGTTTGCAGTAAAACCCGTGATCTCCAACACCCCATAATCATCCTGTTGTCTAACGAAGGCTATTGCTGAAAACAATAGCCGTCAAGGCCACTCCTGTCATCCCCCGCCGTCATATAATTATGTTCCGCCGGCTAACCCCCGCTGTCATCCTGAGCAATAGGCGAAGGATCTTGGTGGAAACATGAAAGTCAAGGGGCGCTCCCCCGCGTCAACGACCAAAATGCAGGGGCGAACTTCGTTCGCCCGCCTCCCCTGTCCCACGCGGGAGCGGCGCTATTCATCACAAGCTTGTTTCAAGATCCTTCGTCGCTTCCGCTCCTCAGGATGACAGCGGAGGTTTATTGTCTGAATGCATTAGGAGGACATGAGGATTTGTCTCATAAAGACCGACTTCATACAAAATGTAAATTCTTTGGCTTTCTAATGGCAATTTAAGGTCAGGTGTGTTATCATAGGTCACGGAACTAAAGGCGGCGTGTTTGGTGCGCCGCTATAATATAATATATAGGAAGGGAAGACGTTGATGAAACCTATCAAACTCTTGATTGCGGCGGCTCTTGTCGCCCTATTCATAATTCTGCTTGTAGTGGGGGTGAATCTTGCCAAGAACGCGCAGCTCGGCGCGGTCGCGCAGGCGTCACCCATCATAGTGAGCGAGATTATGACAGGCAATAAGGGCGCTGTGTCGGATTCATTGGGGAATCATCCCGACTATGTGGAGCTGTACAACCGCAGCGACAAGGCGCACAACATCGCGGGCTACACCCTGAGTGACCGCGAGACAGACGCCTGGCTGATACCCGACGACACGGTTCTTCAGCCCGGCGAATATCTTGTTATTTGGTGTACGGGCGAATCCGTGGAGGATGCGCTTGTCGCCAACTTCAAGCTGTCAAGCGGCGAGGTTCTGCGCTTCTCGGACGCGGGCGGCAATATGCTGCTTTCCCTGGAAATCCCAAGCGTGTTCTCGGGCTATACATTCAGCTACGACCTCACAAGCTCAAGCTGGGTCGAGATGCTCCCCTCCCCCGGCTATGAGAACAGCAGCGAAGGTATCGCGGCGTACGAGCAAAGCAAGCTCTTAGGGCAGAATGTGGGCATAGAGTCCAAGCACAACGGCGTGTACATCACCGAACTTATGGCAAAGAACGGCTCCACGCTGACCGGCCCTGACGGCACCTCCTGCGACTGGATAGAGCTTTACAACACCACCGACGAGACGGTGGACATATCGGGCTGCGGCATCAGTGACGATGAGACCAAGCCCTACAAATGCACTTTCCCCGAAGGTACAGCCATCGCGCCGCACGGCTATCTTGTGCTGTACTGCACTGAATCCGACGTTGAGGGCTATATTTGCCTTGACTTCGCGCTCTCGGGCAGCGGCGAGACTGTGATCTTCACAAACGCGGTGGGCGGCATACTCGACCTTGTCACCTTCGAGTCTCAGACCAAGGACGTAAGCTGGGCGCGAATCTACGGCGCGGACGGCGACTTCGATCCGCTAAACGACCTCGGCTTTGAGCCATGCATAGAGCCGACTCCCGGCTATCCCAACACAGCGGCGGGGTGGCAGGCGTTTCAGGCGGTGCGCTATCCCGACATCGGCGTACATGATATATGCCTAAATGAGATACTCAGCTCAGGGTACACCTACGTTGTGAGTACGTCGGGCAGGCCGACAGACGTTGACCTTGGGGCTTGGGTGGAGCTTTACAACAGCTCCGACACGGCGGTTGACCTCACGGGGTACGCGCTGTCGGACAGGCTGACAGACAACAGCAAATGGGTTTTTCCTGACGGAACGATTATCGCCGCTAAAGGATATCTGATAGTTTACATGGAAGGCAGCCTTCCCTTGGAGTGGCAGGACGCCGAGGACGTGACCCCTGAGCAAAAAGCCATGACCCTAAGCTTCGGAATATCAGGCGCCGGCGAGACGCTCTGTCTTTTCGACGCCGAAAAGAACCTCATAGACAAGGTTGACGTGCCTGTCAGCCGTGCCGGAATATCCTACGGCAGAGATGAGAGCGGAGAGTGGGTGCTTTTCAACAGCCCCACCATGAACCTCAAGAACGAGGGTTACAGCAAGGTGGGCTATTGTGATACGCCGACCTTTTCGCAAGACAGCGGAATATACGGAAGCGCTCAGCAGGTAACCATCACCGTGCCTGAGGGCTGCTATGTCACCTACACCATCTACACACCCAACATAGCGGAAGCGAATTACAGCGACGTTGAAGCCAACAAGCTTGGTACGCAGACCTGCTACGACCCGACCGTGGACAGCACCCGTTATGTCGAGGGTACGGCTATAAGCATAAATTCCAACACGGTTTTAAGGGCAAGGGCGTTTTCTGAGGACGGATCACGCTATTACAGCGACATAGCCTCCAACACCTATGTGATAGTTGGCGCCGTCGGGACCATCGAGGCCCATAACACCAGCCTGCCCGTGGTGTTCCTTGTGACCGATCCCTACAACCTGTGGAGCGAGAACACGGGCATATACATCAAGAGCGACAGCTACGACGAGGACACCCAGCTGGGTGCGAACTACAACCAATCGGGCCGTGAATGGGAGCGCTCCACGCACTTCACCTACCTTTCGGCGGGCGGAAGCGAGGTGTTGCATGAGCAGGATCTGATGATTCGTATCTTTGGAGCTTATTCGAGGATGCGTTCACAAAAGGGCTTCGCGCTCGTCGCAAGAAAGGGCTATGGCGCTTCAAGCATAGACTACCCCTTCTTCTCCAACCGTCCGTTTGACAGCTATGAATCGCTTGTGCTGCGCGCCTCCGCTCAGGACAACAGCAATTCACGCATCAGGGACGTTTTGGTGTCGGGGCTTTTGGATGACAACGATATCGACCTTGCGGTACAGGCCTATGTGCAATGCATAGTCTATCTCAACGGCGAATACTGGGGCGTGTACAACCTCCGCGAGAAGGTCTCCAAGTTCTATATCGCTCAGCATTACAGCGTAAACGACCCCGATACCATCACGGTATTGGTGGGCAACGGCACCCTTGTCACGGGCGACGCCTCCGCAAAGGCCGACTATGACGCGCTCATCAGCTACTGCAAGGAACGCAACTGCGACCTGTCGAACAGCTCGGACTACAATTATGTCTGCTCAAAGGTAGATGTAGAGAACTACGCGCTGTACTGCGCGATGGAGATTGCGGTTGGCAACACCGACACGGGCAATATCAAGTGGTGGCGTTCGACCGAGAAGGACAACAAGTGGCGGTGGATAGTCTACGACTTCTGTTGGGCGATGAACCGCAACGACGACAAGGAGATTGCCTACACCACGGGGTATCGCCGCAACTTCTTCTGGAAGTACTTCAACCCGGCCGGACACGGGGTGAACAAGGGCTTCTCGACGGTGCTGTCACGTTCGCTTCTGTCGAACAACGAATTTGTTGAAATTTTCCTTGAGGCTTGCGCCACGATGGTCAATGATGTATACTCGACAGAGAACATCAGGGCAAAGGTGGACGTGCTTCAGGACAATATCCGAGACGAAATGACGAATTGGGACTTCCCAAGGTGGAGCCTCAACTACAAGAGTTGGCTGACCCAATGCGACGTCATCCGCGAGTACGCCGACAAATACCCGGACTACTTCCTAAAGTACGTCAAGGAGTATATCAACGAAAACACCAACTATCGTTTGACCGACGAGAAGATGATTGAGCTGTTCGGCAGAACGTCGAACCTCGACTAAAGGAGCGATATGGCAGGTTACAGGTACGAACTAAAATACATGGTCAGCGAAGCCGAAGCCGAGCTTTTGGCGATACGCTTACGCCTGACCATGGACATAGACCCCCATGCCGTCAAGAACAACGGGACATACTTCATCCGCAGTCTTTACTTCGACGACCCCTGGGACAGCGCGGTCGAGGACAAGGTTGCGGGCGTGGAGTTTCGCGACAAGTTCCGCATACGCATATACAACCTTTCTCCCAAGGCCATCAAGCTTGAACGCAAGCACAAGAACGGGCAGTTCATCAAAAAGGACAGTCTGAAGCTCTCAAAGGCCGAGTGTGACGCCATGGCAGCGGGCAATTACGCCTTCATGCTCAAGCGAAAGGAGCCGATAGCCCGCGAGTTCTACGGCGAGTTTGTAACGAGGGGCTTGAAGCCCAAGGTGCTTGTGGACTATGACCGCGAGCCATTCATCTACAACGTTCAGAATGTCCGCGTCACCATCGACCGCGACATCCGCACGGGTATGCGCTGCACCGACCTGTTCAGCGCGCAGGCCCCCACCTACCCCGCCACCGAGTTCTTCGGGCAGTGCATAGTGGAGGTTAAGTTCAACGAGTATCTGCCGGGATACATACGCTCTCTGCTTCAGATGAACAATTCGGTTCATATGGCGGCGAGCAAGTATCTGTATTGCAGGCAGTACAACGTATAGAAAAAAGCAGACACCCAAGGAGGGAATTATGGCACTCACAGCTACATCCACCGGAGACACCCTAAAATCACTGTTCACCTTGCAGCAGGGACAGCCCGCGCTGACCATCTTGGCCATTCTCTTGGCCTTTGTGTTCGGCGTTGTGATCTTCCTTGTATACAGGTTCACCTTCTCCGGAGTAATCTACTCAAGAACATTCAACCTCTCTCTTATCATGCTGACCATGGTATCCGCAATGGTTATCATGTTCATGTCCAACAACACCAAGCTGTCATTGGGCATGGTCGGCGCACTGTCCATCGTTCGTTTTAGGACGGCGATCAAGGACCCGATCGATACCGCTTTCCTGTTCTGGTCAATAGCGCAGGGCATAGCGTTCGGCGCGGGCTACTTTATCGAGGGCATGATAGGCTGCGTACTTATTGGCGTCATCATGATTATCGTGACGATGTTCAAGGGCAAGTCCACCCAGCCCTACCTCTTGATACTGCACTACGACGAGCGCGCCGCAAAGCAGATCAAGCAAATGGTAGCGCAGATTCCGCAGGGCAAGCTCAAGAGCAAGACCGTACAGCAGGACAGCATCGAGCTGGCTATCGAGCTGCGCGTCCGCCAGAACGAGACCAACTTCGTGGACAAGTTCCTGAGGGTGGACGGCGTTTACGACGCCACGCTGATCGCTCACCAGGGCGACATGATCTCCTAAGAGCTTTTTTAGGGTGCGCCATGGCTTTTTAACAGGGCGCGCCCTTGAGGTATAATCGGGGCTGAGCGATGAATGGCAACGCATACTTAAGGTGCAAGAGTTATTGTAAAAAGGCAAGGCGCAGGAAAAATTGGATCTGCGTTCTTGCCGTCTTGCTTTGCGCCGTGATATGCTGCGGACTGCTCGTCATCCCGGTGTTCTTCCCATCGACCGCGCTCAACACCTCCGCAAAGATAGAGGCTGTGCCTTCACCCGCGCTGCAAAGCGCAGGCTCATGGTATGTGGAGCCTGAAGCCACAGCAGAGCCTACCCCGGAGCCGAACGCCGAAATCGGCGAGATTGACGCCGACGAGGGCGAACAGGTTGTAAAACTGACCGACACGGGCGAAGGCGACGAAATCGTCAATATCCTGCTCATCGGCATTGACGAGGAGTACAAGGATTACAGCGCGGACTGTCACACCGATACGATGATTGTCGTCGCGGTCAACTTCACTAAGGGGACCGCCGACCTTATCTCACTTCGGCGAGACACTCTGTGCCACGTTCCCGGCGCATATGGCATATATAAGCTCAACGGCGCTTTCAACGTAGGCGGCGGGCTATATGCCGACAACTACGCGGGCTTTCTAAAGACCTGTCAGGCCGCGGAGTACATGCTTGGCGGCATACCCGTGAACTATTTCTACGCCGTGCAGCTTCCCGCCCTCATCGAGATAGTGGATCTCATCGGAGGGGTTGACTACAACGTTGACATAACCTACGGTGATTTGAAGCGCGGCTGGCAGCATCTTGACGGCGAGGATGTTATGGTCTACGTTAGGGCGCGTAAGGAAATGGTCTCCGGTACGGAGGGCGACATCAATCGTGTCTACCGACAGAAGCAGATGCTGCTTGCCATATTCAACAAGCTCAAGACACAGAATATGCTGACACTGCTTCCGGATTTGGTTTCGACCGTCGAGCGCGGCTTCTTTACCAATACGAGCATGACACAGACGCTTGCGCTGCTGAACTTCGCCTCCAAGCTGGACACAAGCTCCATAAGGACGCACAGTCTTGACGGGCCTATGCACATGGTTTTGGGCTGGGCCTTCTGCACGCCCGACGATGAGATTCGAGCCACCGCCATACGCGAGGTCTACGGCATTGAGGTTGAGCCCTTGATACACTGCTCCTATAAGTATGCGCGTTGGCTTGAGGATATCGGCATGAAGGCTATGAAATACCTTGCCAACGCCGACAAGGTTGGGAGCTTTGCCGAGGCGGAGTGGGCGAACAGCGTTGAAATGGCGCAGCTGACCGCCGCGTACACAGCGGCGAAAGCGGCGTACAACACGGCGTCATACAGCTTTGCGGACGCAGACACCCGAACCCTTGAGAGCGTGATGCGGGCGTTAAGGTCCGCTGTTGAGGAGCTTGCCGAGGTATCGGGCTATGATAGGAACCTTCACTGGACGCCGCTGCCCGACTGGACGAACGACCCGGATATCAACGAGGTCTATGTGGACTTCCGCTAATTCAGCGGCCGCCCTTTGTGAGCCGTCTTGCCGTAGGGTGCGGCATAAAGGCAATAATTGGGTAGAAACGTCCGATAATATACCGAAAAATTTTGAAAATGTGCTTGACAATGCAAGCTGACGCTTGTATAATAACAACGCTTAAGCAGAGGCGCCTGCCTCTCACCTGCCGACGTTCAGCCGGGCACGGTATCAAATGAAGTCATTCATCGCGGGCGCTTTGTGCGTCCGCAATTTTTATTCAGGGGGTGTTTTACCATAGCAGCGCAGATGCAGATCAATGAGGAGATTCGCGAACCCAAGGTTCGTATGGTCGATGAAAACGGCGGACAGCTCGGGATCATGGACACTCGTGACGCCTTAGATTTGGCGGAACGAAAAGGGCTTGACATGGTCATGGTATCTCCCGGAGCGAACCCGCCCGTATGCAGGCTCATGGACTACGGGAAGTACATGTTTGACAAGGAAAAGCGCGAAAAGGAACAGCGCAAGAACCAGAGGGTGATCGAAACCAAGGAGATCCGCCTGTCGCCTACGATAGACGTACACGACCTTGAGATCAGAGCAAAACAGTGTTTGGGCTTTTTGAAGAGCGGCTGCAAGGTCAAGGTCTCCATCAAGTTCAGAGGCAGGCTCATCACCAAGGGTGATATGGGCGAGGATGTAATGAATGCCTTTTTTAAGATGGTCGAATCGGACGCGGTCATGGAAAAGGCTCCCAAGCAGGAGGGCAGGAACATGTTCATGTTCATAGGCCCAAAAGCTGCTAAATAAGACAAGGGTACAACCGCACGATTAACGGGGCGGAACCGATAAATTAGGAGGAACGACAATGCCGAAAATCAAGACACACCGCGGCGCCGCAAAGCGCTTCGACCTAACCAAGTCGGGCAAGATTAAGCGCGGCAAGGCTTACAAGTCTCACATTTTAACCAAGAAAACAACCAAGCGTCTGCGCGGACTTCGTCAGACAGGCTACATCGCCGAGTGCGAAGCCAAGAAGGTCCGCGAGATGATACCGTATAAGTAAGGAGGAACAGGAAGATGGCAAGGATCAAGAGAGCAGTTAACGCAGTTAAGAAGCGTCGCAAAATCCTCCGCATGGCCAAGGGTTACTATGGTGCCAAGAGCAAGCAGTACCGCGCAGCCAGTCAGCAGGTTATGAAGTCCATGGCATATGCCTACGTCGGCAGAAAGCTGAAGAAGCGCGAGTATCGCAGGCTCTGGATCGCTCGTATAAACGCGGGCGCACGCATCTGCGGAACCACTTACAGCCGTATGATCAACGGTCTCAAGCTCGCCAACGTAGACGTAAACCGCAAGGTTTTGGCGGATCTTGCAGTCACCGACATGAACGCTTTCCGCGAGCTGGTCAACGTCGCTATGGCAGCAAGGGCCGAGTAATCGCATCAAAGCAG
>Ga0209607_1001153_pt1 | contig 22266 bp, 21 predicted proteins | sample AD_UKC117_MetaG_FD_184413 | JGI IMG/M metagenome (GOLD analysis project Ga0209607, IMG submission 184413) | Active sludge microbial communities of municipal wastewater-treating anaerobic digesters from Hong Kong - AD_UKC117_MetaG (SPAdes)... | ecosystem: Engineered > Bioreactor > Anaerobic >... | reverse complement strand
TGAAGTGGGAATTGATCCATTCACGCACGGGACCCGATGGCCAGCGCTTGTATAGCCTGCGCATGAGCCAGGGGTTTCGGGCCGTGGGGTATCGGGATGAGGGGGGCTGGCTGCGTTTGCTGTCCCTTCACCCCGATCACGATTCGGCTTACCAATAGCGCTGGCCTGCCATCCGCACCCGACCGGGTGATCCAGATCCCCTCACCGACCGGGCGGGCTCAGTTGCAGGAGATTACGCGGTCCTTCACCGCAGATAGACCAGGGTGATGTCGGGCCGGAAGTGGCCCATTTCCTGGGAAACCGTTTCCAGGGCCTGTTCTTGGCTCAATCCCGTGCGTTGCAGCTCGTCTAGGCGTTCCTGGGCGTAGCGGTGGCGGAGACCGTGTCCGCCCCGGGACCAACCCAGCGCACGCTGGGAGGCGGCGCTGAAGGCGTTGGACCAGCGTTGTCCGCCGGCCAGGTCGTAGTGTTGCGGGTAGTGGATGCCGCGGTCGGTGAGGCGTTGGGGTTCGGGGAGACGGCGCTGTTCGAGGGCTTGGGCAAGATAGGGCGGGAGCCGGACTTCGCGGATCAGACCGCCTTTGCCGATCACCGTGTAGGGCACGCCGTCACGTCCCGCCCATTTGCTGGAGAGGGCCGGACGGAGGTCGGGCGGGCGTTCGGCCAGAGGTTGGAGGGTGAGCAGTTCGTGGGCGCGTAGGCCGGCGTGGTAGGCGATATGAGTGGCCAGGGCGTGGCGGGGGGTTTGGGTTTGGGCGATGAGTTGGACTTGGGTTGGGGTGTAGGTGCGCCCGGTGAGCGGTGGGGCCGGGGCGGCTTTGATCACGGGGAGCCGTTCGCCGGAGGCGAGTTGGCCGGTGAGGTGGTGCATCATGGCTTGGATCGCTTGCCGTTCCATGTCCAGGGTTTTTTGCTTGACCGTTTGGCCGCGTTGTTCGAGGTACTGGATGGCTTGGGCCGGGGTGAGGGCACGGAGACCACCCAGGCGCTGGTCGCGGGCGTATTCGGCGACGCGGGTCAGGGCTTGTTCGTAGTTACGCACGGTGCCGACCGAGGGGAAGACGCGGCCTTGCAGGCGTTGCATGACCCGGGCGGCTTGCCGGGCCGGGGCGGCGAATTTAGCCATTTCTTTGCAGCCAGCGGCTGACCGTCGACCAGGCGACCTTGATCCGGTGTCCGCGTAGCCAGCGTTGCAGTTGAGCGGGGGTAACGCCGTTGCGGTGCAGTTGCAGGAGTTCGCCTTTGTAGCGATCCAGTTGAGAGGGTCGGTAAACCGCTTTGCGGATCTGTTTCGTTTGCTCCTGGAGTCGCCGGGTTTCGGCGTCAACGTCGAAGTCGGTCATGGGCCAAAGCCTATTTTGACAACATCAATCCCTGGGAGAGTCGTTGTAAGAACAAACTGGCCCTTTCCCTAAAGGCTCAGCGGCGGGTGCCTTTTCGCCCCGGTTTCACCCCAAGGGTGCGGCTCGGACTGGTCTCGCCGTTTTGCTCTCGATCTTTAGGCAGGTGAGCGGGCCTGCAAGTCGCTGGAACACAAATAGCGACTCTTCCTCGCCGGTCGAACCGGCGAGATCCGCGGGTTAATCTGAAACCCGGTGAAACAGGGCCGACGGTTGCGGTCGGCCAGCACGTTCGGTGGATCACCGTCACCGACAACGACGCAGACTCCGGGCGGTCTGCGAGCGCTCTGTATGGGGAGAGTGTAGGCTGATGTAAGGCGAATGACAATCTGCGTATTAATTTAGGTATGATCAGAATTTTCTCTGCCATCGTGCTATGTTAAAACGGTTCTACCGTTGTACATAGCACGATGGCAGAGGGTAACGCGAATCGAGTTAATACGTGTGCAGAAGGCTCGTGAATCAATGTATATCTAGAAAAAATACCAAGGAGCCCGTCATGGAGGACGGGCGGTGGTGCTGATGCAGAGGGCAACGGATCAAGATGACAAAGAGGAAATAAGCGATGTCAGAACGGTTTGAACAAACGTATAACCCAAGGCGAGCTTGTTCAAACTTTGGACGCTTGAGATCTTAGGGAGTAAAGTGATCGATCATCAAAGCAATGCGCACAGAAGGAAAGCAATAGATGAAGAAGATCACCCGCAAGCCGAAGGCAGAGACTCGGGTCCTCTCCGTCAGGGTGCCGCTGCCGCTTTTCGAGGAGCTGCAAGCGTTCCGTGAAGCCTTGCAGGCGTTCGATGACACCATGATCTTCAATGTCAACGAATTGATGGTGACGGCGTTAAAACGGGATTTGCGCGTCGCTTGGGATGAATTAGAGAGTCTGAAAGGCATCAAGAAGCCGCTGCCTCCGATCAGGCAGACCACCCTTGATCCAGGAGCGGCGGAACCGTCACCGGCTACACTATCAACAACGGTAACCCGGGAAGTCCTCAACCCACCCGCAACTCAGGCACCCCCTCAACCGACAACGCCGCCGGTACAGCCAGTACCACGAGCTGCTGAGGGAGCGCATCAGAGAAAACCCGTCTGACGATGCTCTCCATCAAGGCTCTAAACCAACGTTCGTGTCATCAAGTGCAGTGTCATCAGGATTCATTCCAGCATGGAAGTTGTCAGGGATAAGACTTCTTAGTGACAAATAGGATATTTACCCTATTAACTGATAAAAATAATTAAAAATCATTGTATTAAAATCTCACCTATCACTGCCAAATAGACTAAAGCCTATTCGGCATCTTACCCTACGGTGATGGTTACAAAAGACGATAGTTATCTAATACAACATATTGATAATAATAATTTTATCTTGTTTTTGCCCTTCATGACACGAACGTTGGTTTATGGCCGAATCGTGAAATCTTGAATCTCAAACGTTAAGGGTAACCGCGTAAAAGGGAACTCTTTTGCGCAGTCCAGCAAAGTCTCTAGCTATAGAGGACTGAAATCGAAAACGGTCAGGACTGCAATCAGCGCCGTTTTGGGACCACATTATTTGCAACTGTAGCCGGTGGCAGGACCGAATTAACTGCAACTGAGACTGAAATGATCTTTTCAGGACTGAAATCATCCGACTCAGGACCACATTATTTGCAACTCACCAATCGGTTGTTTTTTGTCTCATTAGGGTCTAAACCCTGACATGGTAGGGTCTCAAATGGGTCGAAAATACCCTAATGGAACACCTCAATCGTCTCATTTTCACCGCTTCGCCAGGGTTTACCCATCAGGAACGGCGATGGATGCAACCCATATCGACCACTCGGTCAGTTGCAAATAATTCGGTCCCGAACTCGATGATTTCAGTCCTGTGGGGATGATTGCAGTCCCAGTTGCAAATAATGTGGTCCTGACGATGCCGATAGTTGCAGTTAATTCGGTCCTAAAATTGCGATGATTGCAGTCCTGACCGTTTTCAATTGCAGTCCTCTACAGTTACTGATCGCATTCCTGGCTCTGGAGGCCATCGCCTGGTCGCAGGAACACGCCTTCCTCGCCGAGCAGCGGATGTTGTCGGACGCGCGTGACCGCTGGCAAGCCCATGTTGCCCAGCTCCAGGAGACCGCCGAGGCCCTGGAACAGCGCACCTATGGGGTGTTTATCGTATCGGGTCACGATGGGGTGTTCCTGGTTGCGCCCCAGGGCGTCGAGCCGACCCGCTGCAAGGCTGGACCCTGTATTAGACTCCAATGATCCGCAGAATGGCTCAGTCCCCGAGGAGGATGGCCCATGCTTCCCAAAGAACCCACGATCACCACTGACGACTTGCTGGCGAAAATCAAAGCCGCCGAGCAGCGCGCTAAACAGCGCCGTGCGCAAGAAGCACCGCCTGCTCCCCCGGCAACAGCAGCCCACCCGCTCGCCAAAGTCATTACTTTGCCTTTCTGGCCGGAGGCCGTGCGCGCGGTGCCCAACGGGATGCTGCGGTCTGCCTTGTTCAGCGCGATCCGGCGGGGAGCACGGCGCTATCTACGACGGGAACGAATTGCCGCCTTGGAAGGCATCGAGATTTTTTATACCGGCGAGCGACTTGATCAAAGCGATTTGAATGTGTGGGAGATGATTCTGCACCTCGCCCGCCTCCAAGGGCTCGGCAACGAATGCCGAGTGACGGCTTATCAGCTTCTCAAAGCACTGGGAAAGACCGATAGCGGCAAGAACCGCGACATTCTCGACCTCCGATTGAGTCGCATGAAGGCGACCGGGGTTGATGTGCATATTGGCCGATTTGGCTACGAAGGGAGCTTGATTGATGAGGTTTACCGCGACAAGGAAACGCGAGAGTACGTCTTTCGAGTCAATGCCAAGCTACGCACTCTGTTCGAGCCGGATCAGTTCACCTTGGTTGATTGGGCAATACGCCGCGAGCTGGACGGTAAACCCTTAGCGCAGTGGCTGCACGGCTTCTATGCCAGCCATGCCAAGCCTTACCCGGTTAGCATTGCCAAACTGCATGAGTTGAGCGGCAGCGAGGCAGGCTTGCTCAGCGACTTCAAAAAAGATTTACGACGGGCGCTAGATGCCGTTGCTGAAGCCAGCAAGATCTATAACCAGCCATTTAGTTATGAGATTCGTGACGATCTTATCTATGTTGAAAAACAAGCGAGTAGAGCGCAACGACGACACTTGGCGAAAAAATAACCAAACTGCGTAGGGATACCGTTCTAGCACCCCCGGGATACCGTTCTAGCACCCCCGGGATACCGTTCTAGCACCCCCGGGATACCGTTCTAGCACCCCCGGAGATTTTAAAAAAACATCGTTTTTTTATTTAAAAATCAAAATCTTATCGAGTGACAATTTTTGCTCTAATCTTCTTTAATCTTTTTCTAATCTGCGCGCGCACGAAACGGCGCTGTGCATAATTGCCATTGGTGGACTCTTCAGACCCGCTAACCATCCCTTTCTGTGGATAACTTTTTTGGCAACTCCCCCCAGACCCCCCAAAAGGAGTTCGCTCCGCTCACCTCATGTTCATTGGGAGGGGTGCAGTAGCCCCCTCCCAAACCCTCCCCATCAGTGCGTTACCTACAGTAACCACGGGAACGGTCAATAACTCATTTACCGAAAGTAAAAAGACGCTCTCCAAAAGGGAGGGGCGAGACCGGCATCAACCACGGGAAACTCCCGCGACTCAATTTGCAAAAAAAAAACGCTAACAGGAAAAAACCTCTACCCTTTTAAATACCATGAAGAAAGAGTTGATTGGTCCTTTTATGAAGAGCCTAAAAATATGAAAATTTCCCATAAGTTATCGTTGCTTGCCCTGGTTATTTTGGCGGGCTTTATTAGTATCGGCCTAATTTACAGATACAGTCTCAAAATTGAGGAAGAAGCCTCCGCGCAACAGAAAGATGTTGCGAGAATCTCTAGGCTTATTAACGCCATCCACATTGACACCTTGCAGGCGCGTCGTGAAGAGAAAGATTTTTTACTCTATCACCAAACCTCTGATGCGAACGCACATGACAAGGTGATGGCAGAGTTGGGCAAGAAACTCGACGACCTGCAAGCGTTGCTCCCGGAAGCCCAGCAACATGCTGTCGTTGACAGTATGCGGCAATCGTTGAAGGCTTATCAGGATGGATTTCAGCAGGTGGTAACGCTGGAAACCCAAATCGGCTTGGATGAGAGTAGTGGTTTGCGGGGTGAGTTGCGTAAAGCAGCGCACGTAATGGAGGAAAACATTGAATCAGTTGGCGACATCAGATTAAGCAATACTCTGTTGCAATTGCGCCGACATGAAAAAGATTATTTAGCCCGGGAGGATAATAAGTATATAGAAAGATTCAATAAAACAATTTCTTCTTTTTCCAAAATGCTGGCGGTGGCCAGTATCACCGATGTAATCAAGGCTGAGATTGAGCAGAAACTACCTCTGTACCATGATGGGTTCCTGGCTTTAGCTGAAGCGATGAAAGCCAGCAGCGCACAGGTTGATGCCCTGCGCAAGGTCGTCCACGAGGTCGAACCGAACTTTGCAAAATTGTTTGAGGAAGGTCAAAAAATAGCGGCAGCCGACGCCGAATTCCAACAGCAACAGAGCCATCAGGTCACCCTCCTGATGATAACGACTATCGGCGTAATCGGTATTATTGTCATTACGTTGCTAATCCTACTGGCTCGACAAATCATCCGCTCATTGCGGCGAGGCGTTGTATTTGCCGAACAGTTGGCTACCGGCGACCTTACCGCTTATGTCGAAGTGACGACCAATGACGAAATCGGCCAGTTGTTGAGGGCGATGCAGACCATGAACACTGAATTGCAACGGATCGTGGGTCAAGTTGCTCAATCCACCTCCCAAGTCACTTCTGCCGCCGCCGAAATCGCCCAAGGCAGCGCCGATTTGTCGCAACGCACCGAAGAACAAGCCTCGGCGCTGGAAGAGACCGCCTCGTCGATGGAGGAACTTACCTCGACCGTCAAGCAAAGCGCCGACAACGCCGGACAGGCCAATCAATTGGCCAGCGCCGCCCGGAATCAGGCCGAACAAGGCGGTCACGTCGTCGAGCAAGCGGTGACGGCGATGAGTGCCATCAGCACCAGTAGCCGGAAGATCGCCGACATTATCGGCGTCATCGATGAAATCGCCTTCCAGACCAATTTGCTGGCGTTGAACGCCGCCGTGGAAGCGGCCCGCGCCGGGGAACAAGGAAGAGGCTTTGCCGTCGTGGCGGCAGAAGTGCGCAAACTGGCCCAACGCAGCGCCGATGCCGCCAAGGAGATCAAGGGCCTGATCACCGATAGCGTGACCAAGGTCGAAGACGGCGGCCAGCTAGTCGAACAGTCTGGCAAAACCCTGCAAGAGATCGTTACCGCCGTGAAGAAAGTCAGCGATATCGTTGCCGAAATGGCGGCGGCGGCGAAAGAACAAGCCTCGGGCATCGAACAGGTCAATACCGCCATTCTGTCGATGGATCAGGTCACTCAGCAGAACGCGGCGCTGGTGGAAGAGACCGCCGCCGCGAGTCAGTCCATGGGTGAACAAGCCCGTGAACTGCAAAACCTGATGGGCTTTTTCAAGCTGGATGAACGGGACTTGAAACCGCAAGCCATGGCTGCTACGGCAGAACCGCCTCGGCTAGTGGGCAAAACCAAAACCAAAGTTGAAACGCGCACCACACAGGGCGCACGTTCGGCTGTCAAGCCTACAGTTGCAACCAAGCCCAAATCCGCTCCCACTGAAGAAAAGAAACCGACCGCCGGTCATGCTGCCTCCGAAGAGTGGGAGGAGTTTTAGAACCAAAAGAACTTTGTGTTTATGGGCTTACGGATTCATTATGATCATCTAGCAATGGTGGGTTGACCCTAACAAGTCCGCCTGTTAAGTTTTACCCCAGTAAAACTAATAGGAGTCAGTCATGCTCACTGCATCGCTACGCCGTTCCGGCGGATCGCTGATTGTCACCATCCCACAATCGTATGTGGAGCAGAACCACCTGGGAGCGGGCGCGCGATTATCGGTGGAAATTTCTGGTACCGAACTCCGCTTCAAGCCCGCCCGGCCCCGCCGAAGCTTGGCAGAGTTGCTAGCGGCTACCCCGGAAGGCTTACATCGTGTCGAAGGTTGGGACGAGCTGCCCGTGGTAGGGGCGGAACAATGACGCCCGAACGCGGCGACATTCTCCACCTTCAATTCGACCCGGCCACCGGCCGGGAAATGAAAGGCCCGCATTTTTGCTTGGTGGTCTCGCCCAAATCGTTCAATCAACGTTTCAAGCTCGCCCTGGTGTGCCCGATTTCCGGCGGTGTAGCCGCCGTCGCCCGAGAATCAGGATTCCTCGTCCCACTCATGGGTTCCGGCTTGAGAACCGACGGCAGTGTTCATGCCCATCAAGTCAAATCGCTCGACTGGGAAACCCGCAAAGCCCGCCGCATTGAGCAAGCACCCCCCGAGATTGTGGACCAAGTTCTCGAATGTCTAATCGCTGTTTTGGAAGAGGATTAACCCTCCACGGGGTCTGATCAGGATACGTGTAAATGTCAGTAATCTTGCCGCAAGTAGATAGGCTTTCAGTCTAAGGGGTACGGAAAACCATCTTCCAATCAGCCCCCCTCTTGCTAAGAACTTCAAGTTGTTACGAATCAAATAAGAGAGGTACGGAAAACAGTTGTTTTTGGTACTAACCCGCATTGAGTGCATCCATGCCAGATCTTTGTAACCGCAATAAATAAATTAAATATTTCAACATATTATGTAGAATCCGTTCTGAGATTACTAATTTTTACACGTATCCTGATCACAGGGCAATCGCATTTAAATCTGCGGCATTCATATCAATTTTGATTCATTTTTTCCATTTCTCCAAGCAGCACCTGCTCAAGATAATCGATATTTCGACCGGCCTTGAGTCGCTTGTTTTTAATTCCTAAATGGGTTTTTTCATTCCGTAATAAATTGACAGCAATGTGTCTGAGAACCGCCATATTTTCTGGAGAATGTCCCATTCGAATCCGTGATTCATCTTCTCGAAAGTTAATATCGAGTACCCAATGAAGTGAGTTTTCAATACCCCAATGTTGTCGAACAGCTTTGGCAAAGAGTTTGACATCGTTTTCCAAACTTGCAATGAAGAATCGACGTTCAGTAGTGGTTTTTCCTTTGATCGTTCTTTGCAACTCTACCATCCCGATCAGATGCAGGTTTTTCCAACCTGACGTGTGTTTAAATTTATCAATTTCATGAGTAACCCAGTAACTGTAGCGACCTGCAAACATCGGTGGCTCAGCCTGCAAACATCCCGTTTTTTAGCCCAGATTAATTGACAATATCTGGGACCTTAAACCCATATTACTTTGCCAACAGCCCACATTATCTGACAACAGCCTGCAAACATCCGGGCTGACCCAGATTATCTGCAAACAAAGCTGTGGCATTCCGGGACAGATTCGAGACCCGCCAATTTTTATTCCCATGACAATTTCGGGTACTCGACGAGCAAAGCCATCCCAAAGTACAAGGCCATCGGTACGAATAGAGTCGTCGCTAGAAGTCCGGGAAAACGGCCGTTTTTCCAGACCGATCAGTGCTGACTCGTTCAGTTGGCCCGGAAGGCCCTTGCTCAGTCCGAAAAACCGGTTCTAGCAATCAACGTCCGAATTTCCTAAACTCCGTCGAGTACATCGAACCAAACGACCGTTGGAGAGGTGATGCAGATCGGCTACGCGCGTGTCAGCACCCGGGAGCAGCGCTTCGACCTCCAGGTCGATGCCCTGCGCCAGGCCGCCTGCGAGAAGGTGCTCCAGGAGGTGGTCAGCGGCGCCAAGGCCGCGCGGCCGGTGCTTGATGCGCTGCTGGCGGACCTGCGCCCCGGCGACGTCCTGGTGATCTGGAAGCTCGACCGCCTCGGGCGCTCGCTGCGCCACTTGGTCGAGCTGGCCGGTACGCTGATGGAACGCGACGTCGGTCTGCGCAGCCTCAACGACCCCATCGACACCACCACGCCCCAAGGCCGGCTGGCCTTCAATCTGTTCGCCTCCCTCGCCGAGTTCGAGCGCGACCTCATCCGGGAGCGCACGCAAGCCGGGCTGACCGCGGCCCGAGCGCGCGGGCGCTCGGGCGGACGACCCAAGGGCTTGCCGCCCGCGGCCGAGCGAACGGCTTATGCGGCCGAGACCCTCTATCGCGAACAGCGCCTGTCGGTCCGGGAAATCGCCAATGAACTCGGCATCGCCAAGAGCACGCTCTACGCCTACCTGCGCCATCGGGGCGTCCCCATCGGCGGCCGACCACGGCCGGTCTCGCCGACGGCTTGATGGTCTGCGGGGTGTTCCGATGGGACGACGCAAAGACCTGCCCGCCGAGACCCTCGTGGACCTTCGCCGACGTCTCTCCGGACTGGCCCCGCGCAGCGGCGAGCGACGCGCATTGATGCGCGAGACCGCCGACCTCTACGGCGTATCCGAAAGCGCAGTCTATCGGGCCTTGCGCGAGCGTGCGCGGCCGAAGGCCCTGCATCGCGCCGACCGTGGGCAGCCTCGAGTGATGCCGCCGGCGCAGATGGAGCGCTACTGCGAGGTCATCGCAGCGCTGAAGGTGCGCACCCGCAACCAGCAGGGGCGCCACCTGTCCACGCCCGCGGCCATCCGTCTGCTCGAGGAGCACGGGGTCAAGACCCCGGATGGTCTGCTGCGGGCGCCGACCGGCGTGCTCGTGCGCAGCACCGTCAATCGCTACCTCAAGCTCTGGGGTGTCGATCATCGGACCCTGTGTCGCGAGCCGCCGGCGGTGCGCTTCCAGGCCGAGCGCAGCAACGAATGCTGGCATTTCGACCTCAGTCCGTCGGACCTCAAGCACGTCAAGCGCCCGGCCTGGTTCGAGGAAGGCCGCGGCCATCCGCTGCTCATGCTCTACAGCGTGGTCGACGACCGCAGCGGCATGGCCTACCAGGAGTACCACGGCGTCTACGGCGAGGATGTCGAGGCGGCGCTGCGTTTTCTGTTCAACGCCATGGCGCCCAAGTCCATTGAGGACTTGCCCCTGCAGGGCCGGCCGCGGCTGCTTTATATGGATAATGGTCCCATCGCCCGCAGTTTGGTGTTCAACAAGGTGATGGATTACCTCGGCGTCGAGGTGCGCCGGCACATGCCGCGGGGCAGCGACGGGCACCGGACCACGGCGCGCAGCAAGGGCAAGGTCGAGCGTCCGTTCCGCACCGTCAAGGAGATGCACGAGACCCTCTACCACCTGCATGAGCCCGAGACCGAGGCTGAGGCCAACAACTGGCTGATGCGCTTCCTGATCCACTACAACGGCATGCAGCATCGCAGCGAGCCACACACGCGCCGCGACGACTGGCTCGCCCATCTGCCGGTCGAAGGCTTTCGCGCCATGTGCAGCTGGGAGCGCTACTGTACCTTCGCGCGAGATCCCGAGCGGCGCAAGGTCGGGATCGATGCCCGTGTCTCGATGGATGGTGTCCCCTATCAAGTGGACGCCGACCTGGCCGGCGAGGAGGTCATCCTCTGGTGGGGCCTGTTCGACACCGAACTCTACATCGAACACGGCGAGCGCCGCTACGGACCCTACACCCCGATCGGCGGCCCGATCCCGCTCAACCGCTACCGGCGCTTCAAGAAGACCAAGGTCCAACAGCGCGCCGAGCGCATCGAGGCGCTGGCCGACACCTTGGCGCTGCCAGCATCGGCCTGGGGCGGTGGGACTTCTTCGGCGCTCCCGGCACCGGCTTCGGACCCGCCGGCATCCACCGACTTCGCCGATCCGGACCCGTTCCACGAGATCAGCTACCCCAGCACAATCGCGGCCAAGCGGGCGATCGCCGACTACCTGAACACCCCGCTGGCCAAGCTGCCGGCTGAGACCCTGGCGCACCTCGACGCCGCACTGGCCGAGTCCCTGCGCAAGACCGATGTCATCGACTACGCGCGCAGCCACCTCAAACCTCTGCTCGGAAGATGACATGCGATCCGACGTGATGAAGCACTACGGCCTGACCCGGGACCTGCCGCGATCCGGCTACTTCGAGACCGAGCAGCAGCAGAAGGTCTTTGCCGACATCCAGGCTGCGATCCACAGCGGCAAGCTGCTGGCCCTGGTCGGACTGGTCGGCTGCGGCAAGACTACGACCCTGAACCGCCTGGTGCAGACCCTCAAGGCGGAGAAGGCGATCCTCGTCTCCCAATCCCTGGCCGTCGACAAGCACCGGGTCAACCTCGGCACTTTGATGACGGCGCTGTTCTACGACCTGGTCGACGAGAAAGACTTCAAAATCCCGACCCAGCCCGAGAAGCGCGAGCGCAAGCTCGTCGAGGTCATCAGCAAACGGCGCAAGCCCATCACGCTGTTCGTCGACGAGGCCCACGACCTCCATCACAAGACCCTGATCGGCCTGAAGCGGCTGATTGAGCTGGTACAGAACGCCGGCGGCACCCTGTCAGTGGTGCTGGTCGGCCATCCGAAGCTCAGGAACGACCTGCGCCGCCCCGCCCTCGAGGAGATCGGCGCGCGCACGGCACTGTTCGTGCTCGACGGGATCAAGGGCCAGGAGCGCGCCTACATCCAGTGGCTGCTCGAACAATGTACCCAGGACGACGGGGCCAAGATTCTCACCGACGAAGCCATCGATCGCCTGGCCGGTGCGCTCGCCACACCGTTGCAGATCGAGCAATACCTGACCCTGGCGTTCGAGGCCGGCTATGAAGTGGGCGCACATCCGATCACCGCGGAGATCATCGACAACGTGCTGGCAGCGGACCTCGATGCCCTGGAGGCGACCCTGACCAGGAATGGCTACGGCGCCCGTGCCCTGGCCGAGCTGCTCAACGTGCGACCGGCAGAGGTGCGCGCCTTCCTGCACGGCCAGTTGGCGCCGGGGCGGACCCAGGAGCTGCACGCGCAGTTGCTCGCCGCCGGGTTGCCGGTCTGATGAGCTCGGTATCCACGGCATCCGGCCGTTTGCAGATAATTCGGGCCAAGGCGGATGTTTGCAGGCCGTTGGCGAATAATCGGGGCTGTTTGCAGAATAATGTGGGCTTCGGAGGCCCGATATTGTCAGCTAATTTGGGCCGAAAATCGCGATGTTTGCAGGTCAGGCGGCGGATGTTTGCAGGCCACTACAAGTAACGACGAACTTCAATGCGTCCGTGATTGACGGTCTTTGTTTCACAGTAACAGATTGAAGGATTTGCGAAGTGATTTGCTTCTTCTTTTAAGAAGAAGCTCTCGACTTCTTGAAAAAGATTTCCGTGATTCGCTTTCAAGCTTAATACATAATCGGCCCTTTTCTCAATGATCCGTTGAGCGATTTCTTTTTGACAACCCATGGCATCAGTCGTGATAATACATCCTGATATATCAATCAGTTGAAGTAATTCAGGAATCGCTGTAATTTCATTGGATTTTGAATCCGTTTTACGCTGTCCGAGGACTAAGGCATTTTTTGAAGCCCAAGCGCTCACCATATGAAGAGCGGATTGTCCATTTTTTTCATCATGCGATCGCCGCAAGGTTTTTCCATCTATCGCAACGATTTCTCCGGGAATTTTAAATCGGAGGAGGCTGACCCACTCCATGAAACACGCTTCAAATTCATCAGGGGAGATCAATGAAAAAACACGACCAAAGGTATCATGCGATGGAATTCCATTGGGTAAGGGTAAAAATTTTTTAAACCAATCAAAATGATCTTTTCCAAAAGATTCGATACCTACCCAATCATCTACACCACCGATAACAGCGCAAATAGCGACAAAAATAATATCAGATAGAAGATGTCTTTTTTTACGATCAAGGCGTGGATCTTCTATTTTTGAGAAAATTTCTAAAATCGTAGGCTTCTGTTTTAAAAAGATCGGTATCGGTTTTGATTTCCAGTGTGCATTCTGAATGGTGCTCACCAATGGTTGTGCATTAAATTGTGGTTTCTGTGTTACAGGCAATGACTGATTAGGGAGGAGATACATAAGAAAGATCTCGTTGATTATTTAATAATTTAACAAGGGAATTTAGCTTTATTATAATAAGAAAAAGAAATTATTAAAATACCTCAAAAAACTATAAAAAAAGTAAGACATTAGGCCCATTGATTTTAAATGATTTTTTAATGCGATTGCCCTGATCCTGATCAGACCTGGATTTCAGCCGCAAGCCTGCCGAGCATATCAAGCGGAAAGAGACGGGACAACCGGAAATTCTGACGGTAAACGGCAAGGCTGAATTGGTGATCCAGTCTGCTAAAGCCTGCGAAGAGATGGCCGATCTTATCGGTACGCTGGAGAAAATCGCCCAAGCGGCCAACATAAGGAGATAAATGTATGGGCAAAAAATGTCTAAAATATGCTTATGAGATAATAGCGTCTGATACCAGACGTTCCCGGTCTCTTTCCTATTATTTGATTAATAAGGATTTTTTCTCAAAAACTTATCAGTGTTTAATAAAAAATATATTTATAAATCATTTAGATAAGCATAAGAGACCGGAAATAGCTGGTCTGATACCGCTCCAGAATATGAAATATACTATTTTAAATTAAATGTATGGAATCATAAAATAATGCAGAATATCGAATTAAAAAAGATATTATCTATTTTTTACTGGTACCAAACAAATAAAATAAATTGGCGGATTTTCACTAACTTTAGGTTACGCGAAGTATTAAGTAGGCTTTGGTTTCTTGTACTATTTTTAGCTTTTTTATTCGGAGTTGGATGTTCTAATAGCTTTGAAGACGACATAAGGAAAAAGCTGACACCAGAACTTTTATCTTCATGCACTAATGCGGTTTTAGCAAAAGAAATACCACTTCGACCTGCGATGGTAATTTGGGACCGAGATGCGATCAAAATCCATCCAACGAGTGCTTCGAGTGCATCTCTGTCCAATCCAATAACCGTGGCCGTGATACGACCAGAGGTTGAGCCGGTGGAGTACTTCTTCGCTGGCGTTTCGGAGGGGATGACACTTTATCGTCGATTCTACAATGTTTGCTTCATCAACCTCCCAGAGCAAGTGGTCATAGGTCAGACTCGCATCCATGTCTACGAGCCTCCTACGAAGGTCGAATCTAAGTACACTAATATAGGTAGCCCTTTCGGAACTACAAAACACCTTGCAGATGGAACAGAGTTTGATATTGAGTGTGCAGCGAGCAAGACTTGTTTTGACAAAAGCTCGAAAGCTACGATGGTGAGAGAATTACACCGACTGCAACAGATGGATGTGCTTGAAAGAAAATTGTCAGATGGGGGTATTCTAACTAAAGGAAGGCGTGTCGAGTCAGCCCGAATCCGACAAAACAGGATGGCAACCCAGAAGAACTGCGATATTGGAATCCCTGGTGCCTGTAATGGATTACGGTTTTATGACGAGAAATGTGACGCAGGTGATAAGCGTTTTTGCCCTTAATTATGTGTAGGTGTAGAGGACTGAAATCGAAAACGGCTAGGACAGCATCCCAGATGACTAGAGTACCGGCGAGTGAGCAGACTCGCAAACAGATCGCTGAGGTCACTACACCTAATCCACCTTTTCGGGAGGATGGGCAAAAATACCCTATAGCAACTTATTGAAGAGGATGACTAAATCCACCCACATGGAAGTCATAGATGTATTTCTTACCACACGAATGACATTTCAGACGTATATCATTCGAAGGATTCAGTCCGATTTGGGTTCCTATGTGTAGAGGACTGAAATCGAAAACGGCCAGGACCGAAATCAGCGCAATTTTAGGACCGAATTAAATGCAACTATCGGCACCGTCAGGACCACATTATTTGCAACTGAGACTGAAATCATCCCCACAGGACTGAAATCATCGACTCCGGGACCGAATTATTTGCAACTGAACGAGCGGTCGTTGTTGGGCACATGGGTCGCTGTCCCTGATGGGTTAACCCTGGCGAAGCGGTGAAAATGAGACGATTGAGGTGTTCCATTAGGGTATTTTCGACCTATTTGAGACCCTACCATGTCAGGGTTTAGACCCTAATGAGACAAAAAACAACCGATTGGTGAGTTGCAAATAATGTGGTCCTGAGTCGGATGATTTCAGTCCTGAAAAGATCATTTCAGTCTCAGTTGCAGTTAATTCGGTCCTGCCACCGGCTACAGTTGCAAATAATGTGGTCCCAAAACGGCGCTGATTGCAGTCCTGACCGTTTTCGATTTCAGTCCTCTACACCTATCTTAGACACTTCACTCACCCATTATACGTAGTACGGGAGAGCAAATTTGTCTGAAATCCTGACAGTTAACGAGGCCAATTTTACAGACAGGGTTATCGATTCTATTAAAAACCAAAATTGGGCCGTACCAGTTGTTAAACGTCTTGAATAATCAGATGATTAAAATATGAGAACATGCCACTAATTTGAAGTCCGTTACGCATACAATCTACAAAGAGGATGAGTAACTGCTAAATATGAATATAGTGCTGGCGTTAGTAGATCTACCGTAAATTTTAAAGCCATTAATATAAAAACTTATAGTTAAAAGTTAATGAGAAATAGTAGTCTATACCAGTGTTAGATTTATCCCAAGTAGGGAAATCTGGCTATGTTCATCGATATCGCTTGCTAAACCAAATGGTTGGTGTGAAATCATGCCTTCAGAATCAGACAGAATCATCACCACCGATGACTTACTGGCCAAGATGAAAGCCATTGAGGCCCGCGCCAAACAGCGCTGTACCCAAGAAAACTTACCTTTACTTTCTCCAGTCACCCCGGCACCTGCCCAAGTTATTACTTTGCCTTTCTGGCCTGAAGCTGTTCGAGCTGTACCCAACGGCATGCTGCGTTCCGCTTTGTTCGGCGCAATCCGGCGAGGAGCACGGCGTTACATGGATCGCGAACGCATTGCAGCGCTAGATAGTATTGAGATTTTCTATACCGGCCAACGACTTGATCAAGGTGATTTGGATGTGTGGGAGGGTGTGTTACATATCGCCCGCCTTCAGGAAATGGGGCAACAGTACCGATTTACAGCTTATGCGATGCTCAAGATGCTTGGTAAAACCGACACTGGTGGAAACCGTGAGGTGCTACACAAACGGATAACTCGACTTCGTGCTAATGCTATTGAGCTTAAGCAGGGTTGCTATGCCTACATCGGTGGTTTAATCGATGAAGCATACAAAGACGAAAAGACACAGGAGTATGTTGTTTCTTTGAATCCTAAGTTGCATTTGTTGTTTACCACCGACCAGTTCACCCAAATTGATTGGAATATACGCCGTGCGTTGGACGGTCATCCATTAGCACAATGGTTACATGGCTTCTATGCAAGCCATGCCAGACCATATCCAGTTAGCGTTACCAAACTACAAGAGTTAAGTGGGAGCGAGACTGAGAGCTTGCGGCACTTTAGAGAAGGTTTGCGTAAGGCGCTAAATGCTGTGGTGAAAGCCAATACGGAGCATGGTCAGCCGTTCAGCTACGAGATTCGCGGTGGCGATATCGTCCATGCTGACAAGACGCCGAGTCGGGCACAGCATCGACACTTGGCGAAAAAAACAGCAAAACCGCATCGACGTTAAACAGGATACCGTCATAGCACCGGCAAGATACCGTCATAGCACCGGCAAGATACCGTCATAGCACCGGCAAGACTTTTAAAAAAACAATGTTTTTTTATTTTAAATTCAATTAGTTACAGCACATCTAAATTTTGCCTAATCTTCTTTAATCTTTTTTAATCCGCGCGCGCACGAAACCGCGCTGTGGATAAATCACGATTTGCCTAAGCGCAAAGCACGCTGAAAACCCCCTTTGTGGATAACTTTCGCGCTCCCCCCAGACCCCCCATCTCGGCGTTCGCTTCGCTCACGACATATTGATTGGGAGGGGTGCAGTAGCCCCCTCCCAAACCCTCCCCAGTGCAACGCGAACCGGCAGTGACTCCAAAGTCGCTCCAGCAACACGCGAAAAGGCGTCAAAAGACGGTCTACAGGGGGGTAGGGTTCGAACCGGCAGCAACCACGGGAAAACGTCGGCTTGAGAAGCCAAGCATGTAGAAAATCTCTACGGCGATGATTGACGCTGCTGACGCTTCCATTTGCGGCGCAAGCGCTCATAGGCACAGGCTGTGCGCTGGGCACTCTGTTCAGCGCGTTTAAGACGCGCTTGGAGCTGTTCGACCTGGCGGACTGCTTCGTGCTGAGCCTGAAGGGCGCATTGTTCGGTTTCAACCGCCTCAGCGGCGATTTGAGCGCTTTTTTCGCGTTGGGCTTGGATTACCTTGCCGCGAGGATTTCCGCGTCTCTAGCACGCTCCTGGGCGGCCTGGAGGGCTTTTGCAAGCATCCCGTCCGGGGTGACCCTCTCCACTGCGCCCATTTCCCGGTCTTCTCGATCTTCTTGGTCTTCGCCATACCGGCGCAGAAACTCGCCGGTGATGTACAGCCAGGCCGGTAGGGCGCTGATCAGAATGCCGCCCAGCACGAACGGCCACAGGGCCAGCAGTCGATCGACGCCGTACAACACTTCAACGTCGCTCCAAGGGGCGTTCGGACTCCGGGCGATCAGTAGGGTGTTGCTCAGTCCGATGTGGGTCAGTCCGCCACCCAGCAGGAGCGCGCCCAAGACCAGGCCGATCCAGGTGAGGGCGCGCTTCATCGCTTTGCGCCTTTGGAGGACTCTAGCGGGCTATTCCTGCAAACGGCGTTCGGCGGCTTGGGCGAGAAAGCCACTTCGGGAGAGGTGATGGGCGGCGGCGTAACGGTCGATGCGCGCCACCAGGGCGGCGGGTAACGAGACATTCAGCCGGATTCGGCGGGGATGAATCCGTTCAAGGTCGAGATCGGCGAGTAACCAGGTGCCGCCGGTATAGGCCGGGTCGCTCGCGAGTTTCTCTAGCGGCGTGGGGGGTGGAATGTCGCCGGTTTCGCCGTCGAAATAGACCTCGACGGCTTCTTGGATCATCCGGGGGAGGTCGACCCAGTCGTCCGCTGCGGAGAAACAGCCAGGGAAATCCGGGAAGGTCACGCCGTGGGCGTGGTCGGCGTCGCCAGGGTGAACGTACACGGGATATAGCATCTCAGTCCCACTCCCAACCGGCTTGCCGGTAGATGTTGCGTAGAGTGCCCAGCGCCAGGTCTTTGCGCGGGTGCGGGACGACCACATGACCGGGTTGGCGGGGGTGCTTGAATTTGGCGTGGTCGCCTTTGCCGCCGACGCGCACCCAGCCTTCACGTTCCAGCCGTTTGATGATCGCCGCACTGTTCATGTTGTGTAGTTTTACACACTTCTTGGGGACTCACAACGAGGATCAGCGGGGTTTGAGGCGCCATGCGAGACCCGTTGAGTGCGGTAGGGCCTTTCTGGAGCCGCTGACGGATCAGTCGCGATTTTAATGCCTTCATGCTATCATGCGGCATGATTTTAATGAGGTGTCGAGGTGTCAATGGCTGTGATCAAAACTGTTGGCCAAAGTGGCCAAATCGCTTTGGGTAAGGCGTATGCGGGGCGGCATGTGCTGATGGATGAGTTGGAACCGGGTGTGTGGTTGGTGAAGCTGGGTGAGTTCGTCCCCGACAACGAGCGGTGGTTACAGACCCCTGGTGTCAAGGCGGATCTGGATGAGGCGATTGCGTGGGCGGCGTCACATCCGCCGGCCGCTACCGATCTCGATGCGTTGGAACAGCAGTTGCGATGAACGCTCGCCGCCGTGAAGCCGATACTGTGCGGCTGGATCTCAACAATCCGGTGTTTCAGCGCCAGCTCTTTGCGCTGGAGAAGCCGCAGCAGTGGGGGGTCTTAGCCACCTTGCGGAAATTGGCCGATTTACGCTGGCCGCAGGTGTATCAGGATCACGGGCTGAAGTGGGAATTGATCCATTCACGCACGGGACCCGATGGCCAGCGCTTGTATAGCCTGCGCATGAGCCAGGGGTTTCGGGCCGTGGGGTATCGGGATGAGGGGGGCTGGCTGCGTTTGCTGTCCCTTCACCCCGATCACGATTCGGCTTACCAATAGCGCTGGCCTGCCATCCGCACCCGACCGGGTGATCCAGATCCCCTCACCGACCGGGCGGGCTCAGTTGCAGGAGATTACGCGGTCCTTCACCGCAGATAGACCAGGGTGATGTCGGGCCGGAAGTGGCCCATTTCCTGGGAAACCGTTTCCAGGGCCTGTTCTTGGCTCAATCCCGTGCGTTGCAGCTCGTCTAGGCGTTCCTGGGCGTAGCGGTGGCGGAGACCGTGTCCGCCCCGGGACCAACCCAGCGCACGCTGGGAGGCGGCGCTGAAGGCGTTGGACCAGCGTTGTCCGCCGGCCAGGTCGTAGTGTTGCGGGTAGTGGATGCCGCGGTCGGTGAGGCGTTGGGGTTCGGGGAGACGGCGCTGTTCGAGGGCTTGGGCAAGATAGGGCGGGAGCCGGACTTCGCGGATCAGACCGCCTTTGCCGATCACCGTGTAGGGCACGCCGTCACGTCCCGCCCATTTGCTGGAGAGGGCCGGACGGAGGTCGGGCGGGCGTTCGGCCAGAGGTTGGAGGGTGAGCAGTTCGTGGGCGCGTAGGCCGGCGTGGTAGGCGATATGAGTGGCCAGGGCGTGGCGGGGGGTTTGGGTTTGGGCGATGAGTTGGACTTGGGTTGGGGTGTAGGTGCGCCCGGTGAGCGGTGGGGCCGGGGCGGCTTTGATCACGGGGAGCCGTTCGCCGGAGGCGAGTTGGCCGGTGAGGTGGTGCATCATGGCTTGGATCGCTTGCCGTTCCATGTCCAGGGTTTTTTGCTTGACCGTTTGGCCGCGTTGTTCGAGGTACTGGATGGCTTGGGCCGGGGTGAGGGCACGGAGACCACCCAGGCGCTGGTCGCGGGCGTATTCGGCGACGCGGGTCAGGGCTTGTTCGTAGTTACGCACGGTGCCGACCGAGGGGAAGACGCGGCCTTGCAGGCGTTGCATGACCCGGGCGGCTTGCCGGGCCGGGGCGGCGAATTTAGCCATTTCTTTGCAGCCAGCGGCTGACCGTCGACCAGGCGACCTTGATCCGGTGTCCGCGTAGCCAGCGTTGCAGTTGAGCGGGGGTAACGCCGTTGCGGTGCAGTTGCAGGAGTTCGCCTTTGTAGCGATCCAGTTGAGAGGGTCGGTAAACCGCTTTGCGGATCTGTTTCGTTTGCTCCTGGAGTCGCCGGGTTTCGGCGTCAACGTCGAAGTCGGTCATGGGCCAAAGCCTATTTTGACAACATCAATCCCTGGGAGAGTCGTTGTAAGAACAAACTGGCCCTTTCCCTAAAGGCTCAGCGGCGGGTGCCTTTTCGCCCCGGTTTCACCCCAAGGGTGCGGCTCGGACTGGTCTCGCCGTTTTGCTCTCGATCTTTAGGCAGGTGAGCGGGCCTGCAAGTCGCTGGAACACAAATAGCGACTCTTCCTCGCCGGTCGAACCGGCGAGATCCGCGGGTTAATCTGAAACCCGGTGAAACAGGGCCGACGGTTGCGGTCGGCCAGCACGTTCGGTGGATCACCGTCACCGACAACGACGCAGACTCCGGGCGGTCTGCGAGCGCTCTGTATGGGGAGAGTGTAGGCTGATGTAAGGCGAATGACAATCTGCGTATTAATTTAGGTATGATCAGAATTTTCTCTGCCATCGTGCTATGTTAAAACGGTTCTACCGTTGTACATAGCACGATGGCAGAGGGTAACGCGAATCGAGTTAATACGTGTGCAGAAGGCTCGTGAATCAATGTATATCTAGAAAAAATACCAAGGAGCCCGTCATGGAGGACGGGCGGTGGTGCTGATGCAGAGGGCAACGGATCAAGATGACAAAGAGGAAATAAGCGATGTCAGAACGGTTTGAACAAACGTATAACCCAAGGCGAGCTTGTTCAAACTTTGGACGCTTGAGATCTTAGGGAGTAAAGTGATCGATCATCAAAGCAATGCGCACAGAAGGAAAGCAATAGATGAAGAAGATCACCCGCAAGCCGAAGGCAGAGACTCGGGTCCTCTCCGTCAGGGTGCCGCTGCCGCTTTTCGAGGAGCTGCAAGCGTTCCGTGAAGCCTTGCAGGCGTTCGATGACACCATGATCTTCAATGTCAACGAATTGATGGTGACGGCGTTAAAACGGGATTTGCGCGTCGCTTGGGATGAATTAGAGAGTCTGAAAGGCATCAAGAAGCCGCTGCCTCCGATCAGGCAGACCACCCTTGATCCAGGAGCGGCGGAACCGTCACCGGCTACACTATCAACAACGGTAACCCGGGAAGTCCTCAACCCACCCGCAACTCAGGCACCCCCTCAACCGACAACGCCGCCGGTACAGCCAGTACCACGAGCTGCTGAGGGAGCGCATCAGAGAAAACCCGTCTGACGATGCTCTCCATCAAGGCTCTAAACCAACGTTCGTGTCATCAAGTGCAGTGTCATCAGGATTCATTCCAGCATGGAAGTTGTCAGGGATAAGACTTCTTAGTGACAAATAGGATATTTACCCTATTAACTGATAAAAATAATTAAAAATCATTGTATTAAAATCTCACCTATCACTGCCAAATAGACTAAAGCCTATTCGGCATCTTACCCTACGGTGATGGTTACAAAAGACGATAGTTATCTAATACAACATATTGATAATAATAATTTTATCTTGTTTTTGCCCTTCATGACACGAACGTTGGTTTATGGCCGAATCGTGAAATCTTGAATCTCAAACGTTAAGGGTAACCGCGTAAAAGGGAACTCTTTTGCGCAGTCCAGCAAAGTCTCTAGCTATAGAGGACTGAAATCGAAAACGGTCAGGACTGCAATCAGCGCCGTTTTGGGACCACATTATTTGCAACTGTAGCCGGTGGCAGGACCGAATTAACTGCAACTGAGACTGAAATGATCTTTTCAGGAC
>Ga0209607_1001149_pt1 | contig 22304 bp, 25 predicted proteins | sample AD_UKC117_MetaG_FD_184413 | JGI IMG/M metagenome (GOLD analysis project Ga0209607, IMG submission 184413) | Active sludge microbial communities of municipal wastewater-treating anaerobic digesters from Hong Kong - AD_UKC117_MetaG (SPAdes)... | ecosystem: Engineered > Bioreactor > Anaerobic >... | reverse complement strand
CGGAACAGTAAACACTCATCCACTGCGTCGCTGCGCTCCGACCGAGTGAAATACGCTGCCGCCTTCGACTGAACTCGCCGGCCGTCATCCCGTGAAATGGATGGCCGGCATCAGTGAAATACGCATCCAGCATCTCCGGTATCATTCGGTTTCCGTAATTCGGCCAAGGCCGGCAATCCACCACGGTTGATCCGCCACCCTTCAACTTTGGCGTAGAACGCCTCGGTATCCAGAAAATCCGCATCAACCAGGCAGGAGAACAACATGCGGGTGAAGAACGCTAATTGGAAAATCGTTCGATCCTTACGGGGGCTCATCAGCTTTGGTGGACTCTAGCGGTCAGGTAATTGAATCTCTTCCCGCCATGCCGAAAGCAGATTGGGAATGCTCGCCGCCAGTCGTTCCTTCAAGGCGCTGCGTCCGCCCGGATCGTATCCGTTGGCCAAGCCGGCATGATGTCCGGCGATGCAGTACGCCAACACACGTCCCAAGTGCAGCAGCCTGAAGTGCTCAACGGCGACTTTAGCGCCTGCCGTGGAATGATCCATGCGGCCATAATCACCGGTCAAACGTCCCTGGAACTCGTTTGTATATTTGCCAAGATCATGCAGTAATCCGGCAACCAGCCCCATGTCTTGAGCAGCAAAGCGTTCAGCAAAATTCGCGGTAAGCCGCCCAACGGCGTTGAGATGATCGCTGAGTAACTGCCAATCGTCTTGATTCATCGAATCTGTTGAATGTGCGTAGAACATGAATACCTCACATAGTTTTTGAAAGCTGACAAACCCGGCAAAATCGCCATAATGGCTTTTCAAATCCCAGTTTTGGAGAGCACCGTATGAACAAACTGATTATTTTCGATACGACCCTGCGCGATGGCGAACAAAGTCCGGGCGCGTCGATGACTAAGGAAGAGAAAGTCCGCATCGCCAAGATGTTGGAGCGGATGAAGGTCGACGTCATCGAAGCGGGCTTTCCCATCGCCAGTCCCGGCGACTTTGAAGCAGTGCGAGCCGTCGCTCGGGCGGTCAGGGACAGCACGGTATGTGGTCTGGCGCGCGCTTCCGAGGTGGACATCGACCAGGCCGGAGAAGCGCTGAAAGAGGCGGCAAGTTGTCGCGTCCATACTTTCATCGCCACCTCGCCGATTCACATGAAAATGAAGCTGCGGCTGGAGCCGGATCAAGTGTTGGAACGCGCGGTTGAAGCGGTGCGCCGCGCCCGGCGCTGGACCGATGACGTGGAATTCTCCGCCGAAGACGCGGGCCGTTCGGAACTCGATTTCCTGTGCCGGATCACTGAAGCGGTGATTGACGCCGGCGCGCGCACCATCAATATCCCTGACACGGTCGGCTACAACGTCCCCGAACAGTTCGCCCACACCATCCAGAGCCTGCTGGAACGGGTGCCGAACGCGGATAAAGCCATCTTCTCCGTACATTGCCATAACGACCTGGGCCTGGCGGTGGCTAATTCTCTGGCGGCGGTCATGGCGGGGGCGCGGCAGGTGGAATGCACCATCAACGGTCTGGGCGAGCGCGCGGGCAACGCCTCGCTGGAAGAAATCGTCATGACCGTGCGCACCCGGCGCGATGTGTTTAACCTGGAGACCGGCATCGACACCACGCAAATCGTGCCCGCATCCCGACTGGTCGCCAACATCACCGGCTTCCCGGTGCAGCCCAACAAAGCCATCGTCGGGGCTAACGCTTTCGCCCACGAGTCCGGCATCCACCAGGACGGCGTGCTTAAACACCGCGAAACCTATGAAATCATGCGCGCCGAGGATGTCGGCTGGAGCGCCAACCGCATGGTCATGGGCAAGCATTCAGGCCGCAACGCCTTCCGCACCCGGCTGGAGGAACTGGGCGTCAATTTCGCCACGGAGGAAGAATTAAACGCCGCTTTCGCCCGCTTCAAGGAACTGGCCGACAAAAAGCACGAGATTTACGACGAGGACTTGCAAGCGCTAGTCACCGATGCCTATCTGACCGCAGAAAACGAGCGGGTGAAGTTGCTTTATCTGCGTGTTTGTTCCGAAACCGGCGAGACGCCCAAGGCGCAAGTCACTTTGTCCGTGGATGGCGAAGAGCGCAGCGCGACCGCCGAGGGTGGCGGGCCGGTGGACGCCGCATTCAAGGCCATCGAGAGCATTTTGCAAACGGGCACGGACTTATTGCTGTATTCGGTGAACAACATCACCAGCGGTACCGATGCGCAGGGTGAAGTGACCGTGCGGGTCTCCAAGCAAGGGCGCATCCTCAATGGCCAAGGCGCGGACACCGACATCGTGATCGCTTCGGCGAAAGCCTACGTGAATGTGTTGAACAAAGTGCTGCAACCGATTGAACGGGCGCATCCGCAATTGTTGTAATGGCTGTAATGACTGATAAACGCCTCTACCTGGAAGCTCTGGACATTCCGTTGTGGCTGCCGCGAGCCAACCACCCCGGCGCTGCGCGCCACTCCTCCTTGACCAAAGAGGGGAATTCAGAAAATGACATTCTTCGCCCGGTGGAGGAGAGCTTGAAGACGCAGGCATCCGATGCCCCTCACCCTGTGGGAGAAGGATTGGGGGTGAGGGCGGAGACGGGCGGAGGAAACCCGGAATTGCCTCCTCCCGATGACTGGAATCCACCGATAGACGACAATTGGGAGCCGGTTTTTGAACTGGACGCCGACGATATCCCGGATGCGCCTCCTGTAATGAGCCGCGAGGCGCGCATCGCTCGGATGGACTGGGAGGAGTTGATCACCGAAACCCGCCAATGCACCGCCTGTGAATTATGCGGAACCCGCACGCAAGTCGTATTCGGCGTCGGCGATCATCAAGCCGAATGGCTGGTCATCGGCGAAGCGCCGGGAGCCGATGAAGACCGACAGGGCGAACCTTTCGTTGGACGAGCCGGCAAGCTGCTGAATCCCATGTTGTTGGCGATTGGCCTGAAACGCGAGCAGGTTTATATCGCGAATATTTTGAAATGCCGTCCGCCGGATAACCGCGAACCGACGCCGATGGAAGCGGCGAAATGCCGCCCGTTCTTGCAACGGCAAATCGAACTGATTCGACCCCGCATTATTCTGGCGGTGGGGCGGGTCGCGGCGCAGAACCTGCTGGAAACCGACACGCAAATCGGCAAATTACGCGGTCGCGTCCATCGCTTTGGGCCGACGCGCATTCCCGTAGTGGTCACCTACCACCCGGCTTACTTGTTGCGTTCACCCCGCGAAAAACGCAAAGCTTGGGATGATCTGCGTTTAGCCCGTCGCACTCTGGCGGCTGAACCGCCTGCTCCAACCGGAAAGTTTGCCGATTTATGAGCGCATTACCCAGGATCGCACCGCGAGAACAGGCCAGCGTCAGCCAGTTCCGCAAGATGCTCTACGCTGATTTGCGGGAAATTCTCGCGATTGAACGACGGGCTTATGACTTTTGCTGGACCGAGACCATTTTCCGCGACTGCATCCGGGCTGACTATCACTGCCGGGTGCTGGAAGTACCGCACAGCTTCATTCAAGCCTACGGGGTCATGTCGACTGCCGCCAACGAAGCACATATCTTCAATGTGTGCGTACGCCCGGAATTGCAGAGACGCGGCCTAGCGCGGCGGATGCTCGATCATTTGCTGGAACGAGCGCACACCGTGCAAACCCAAACCGTTTTCCTGGAAGTCCGCGCTTCCAACGCCGCCGCATTGCGGCTCTACCAGTCCGCCGGTTTCTGCGAAATTGGCGTTCGGCATGGCTACTACCCTGCCGCCAAAGATCGGGAAGACGCCATCGTGATGGCCAGGGAACTCTGACGGATCTTCCCCAATTTATTAGGCTGAGGGGAAGACCAGTCGGTGATTATCCATGCGGTGGAAGAGTCGCGCCGCATCTTCGAACGGATGATGAGCTACATCATCTACCACATCGCCATGAGCATCGACATCATGGTGTTCGTGGTGTTGGCCAGCATCGACAAGTTTCGCTACTCATGCCGGGGCATTCCTCGAACACACCAATGCCTCCGCGCAACCCGCGTCTGGAGCGTAGCGTTTTTTCATCGTTTCCCCTCGCCCACAAGCGGGTAAGGGGGGCTTGGGGAGCGGGACTCAAGAGGGCAGATGGCCGACCGCTAGATTATCGATCAGCCGCGCCCGACCGAGCCAGGCGGCGGCGAAAATCCGTAAATCAACCGCCATATCTTCGGGAGTAGGCCGTTGCAGGGTCTCAGCGTGACGGATTTCAAAATAATCGGGGCGGAAGCCCACCGCCCTGAGTTGCGCCCTGGCGTCCTCCTCCAAAATCGCAACATCCCGTTCGCCCTGTCGCCAGCGCTCCGCTGTGGTCTGTAACATGGCGTACAGGGTGGGAGCAACCGCCCGCTGTTCGGCAGACAGGTAGCCATTGCGCGAACTCATCGCCAAGCCATCCTCTTCCCGCACGGTAGGCACGCCGACAATCTGGATCGGTATATTCAGGTCAGCGGTCATTCGGCGGATGACCATCAGTTGCTGCCAGTCCTTTTCGCCAAATACCGCGATGTCCGGTTGCACCATATTGAAAAGCTTGGTAACGACTGTGGCGACGCCCCCAAAATGGATGGGGCGGCTGGCTCCGCATAGTACGGTGGTGAATCCCGGCACGATCACCTGAGTCATGTCCTCCAAAGGGCGCGGATAAATGTCGGCCAGGTCCGGGGCGAACAGCAGGTCGAGTCGAGCTTCCTCCAGCTGACGGCTGTCCTCGTCCAGGGTGCGCGGATAGCCCGCGTAATCCTCATTCGGCCCAAACTGCATTGGGTTGACAAAGATGCTGGCGACGGTGCGCGGCGCGCATTGCCGCGCCCGTTCCACCAAGCGGATATGCCCACGATGCAGATTGCCCATGGTGGGCGCGAAAGCGACTTCTTCACCGGAGCGCCGCCAGGCGGCGACCTGGGTGCGCAGTTCGGTCAGGGTATGCACAGTCCGCATGAAAAGCGCTCCTCAACAATCAGGCAATGCAGTGCTCGGGGCCGGGAAATTCGCCGGTTTTGACCGTGCGCACATAGGTTTCCACCGCCGTTTGCAAGCTGTCGCAGCCGGTCAGAAAGTTCTTGGAGAACCGGGGGCGATGGCCTTGGGTGATGCCCAGCATGTCGTAGCTGACGAGCACCTGGGCATCGCAATGCGGGCCAGCGCCGATGCCGATCAGCGGAATCGCCAGCGCCTCGGTCAACCGCGCCGCCAGTTCCGCCGGGATGCATTCCACCAGCGCCACGTCCGCGCCAGCATCCTGCAAGGCCAGCGCTTCGTCGATCATTTGCCGGGCGGCGGCTTCCTCGCGACCCTGCACCTTGTAACCGCCCAGTTTGTGGATTGACTGCGGCAACAAACCCAGATGGGCACAGACCGGGATACCGTTGCGGCTGAGTTGGCGCACGGTGTCCGCCAGCCAGCCGCCGCCTTCCAGCTTGACCATCTGCGCGCCGCCTTCCTGCATCAACCGGGCCGCGCTGTACACGGCTTGTTCGACCGTGGGGTAGCTGGCAAAGGGCATGTCCGCCATGACCAAGGCGGTCTGACAGCCTCGCGCCACCAGGCGGGTATGATAGATCATATCTTCCAGCGTCACTGGCACCGTGGTGCGCTGCCCCTGAATGACCATGCCCAGCGAATCGCCGACCAGGATAACCTCCACGCCCGCCGTCTCCAACAACGCCGCGAAACTGGCGTCGTAGGCAGTCAGCACCGCGAATTTTTCCCCGTCGCGCTTCATCTTTGCCAGGGTCGTGACCGTAATCGGCTTGCGAGTCGATGCGTCTTTGTACATGGCGTACTCTACATGGAGCCATCCGAAATGACGAATGGAGTCAGGATGGCGGGTTTAAGTAAGGTTTCATTGGAAGTGGCTTTGGCGGCGTTATCGTAACCGGTTCGTTTGCAATGTCCAGACGCACGATGCTTTGAGACGGACAATTTCTGAGTAGCATCGTCAACTTTCCCTGTCCGATGATCGTCAAATCAGGCGCAATGTCATACAAGGGATACAAAACGAAGGCGCGTTGATGCAGGCGAGGATGCGGTAAGGTCAGTCGGGGATCGTTGCGGGTGATGGAACCGTAAAGTAGCAGATCCAGATCCAGGGTGCGCGGCCCCCAGCGTTCAGCGCGGATTCTTCCCTGGGCGTTTTCCAGCGCCTGGAGCGCGGCCAGCAAGGCATCCGGGGTCAACGTGGTTTCCAGGGCGGCGACGGCGTTGAGGTAGTCGGGTTGACCCGATGGCCCGCCGACCGGGGCGGTGCGGTACCAGGGCGAACACACCGTCAACCGGCTGACGGGGAGGGTGGCCAACCCCTGAAGCGCGCGTCGAACCTGGTGCGCTGGGTCGTGCAGATTGCTGCCAATGCCGATGTAGGCCCGTACCGACGGCATAGAGGTACAAACTTTTCGCAGCGTGGGGCCAGTCAGGCGTCGGACCCTGGCGGAGGCGCTGACTGATCCTGCTGGGCTGACCGGGGCTTGCGGCGGCGGCGCGGTTTACCCTTTTTCGCCGGGGCGCGAGTCGCAGGTTGCGTGGCCTGGATTCGTTCAGCCTCGCTCATTCCTAGAAACCGGGTCCACCAGTCAGCCAGTTCCGCCGCCTGTTCATCGGCGTCGGCGCGCAACGTCAGAAAATCATAGGCCGCTCGGAAACGAGGGTGGGTGACCAATCGCAGCGGTCGCTTCCCGGTAACTTGCGTCAGTCGCGGTTGCAACTCCCAAATTTCCCGCATCGGCAGGCTATAGCGGCGCGGCAGGGCGACCCGCCGGCTCTGCTCGCGGGTGACGATGTCGGCGACTTCCTGAAGAATATCGTGATCGCCCAGTCCATCAGCTTGCAGACGGCGCATCTGCTCGCGCATCGGCTCCCAGAGCAATGCGGCGAACAGGAACGCCGGATTCACTGGCTTATCGTCCGCCAGTCGCTGATCCGTATTCGCCAGGGCGCGGATCAGCAGGGTTTTCGGATAATGCTGCTGCTGGTGGCCCAGGCAACGCTCGGTGGCCGGAAACAGCCACCCAAACAGCCGGTAATGACGCAGTAGTTCAAAGGTCTGAATGGCGCTACCGTTCATGAACAGCTTGAGCATTTCGTCGAACAGGCGGGCCGGCGGAATTTGTTCCAGCAGGTGACCCAGACGGTGCAAGGGCGCTTCGGTGGCCGGATCGAGTTGCAGTCCCAGTTTGGCGGCGAACCGCACCGCGCGCAGCATCCGCACCGGGTCTTCGTGGTAGCGCTGCACCGGGTCGCCGATCAGGCGAATCAATCCGGCTTGCAGGTCCGCCATACCGCCTACATAGTCCAGCACCGCGAAATTGGCGATATCGTAATAAAGGGCATTGATGGTGAAATCCCGCCGCCAGGCGTCTTCCTCGATGTTGCCGTAAACATTGTCGCTGAGAATGCGACCATCAGCGGCGCGCTCCACACCGGAGTCTTCGCCTTCTTTGCTGCGCGCGCGAAAGGTGGCGACTTCGACGATCTCCTGACCAAAACGCACATGGGCCAGCCGGAAGCGGCGACCGATGAGTCGGCAGTTACGAAAAAGTTTATAAATCTGCTCAGGACGGGCGTCGGTGGCGACGTCAAAGTCCTTGGGTTCGCGCCCTAGCAGCAAATCCCGCACGCCGCCGCCGACCAGGCAGGCGCGATGCCCAGCGTCGTGCAGCCGGTACAAGACCTTGACGGCGTTGGCGCTGATGTTGGCCCGCGAAATGTTGTGTTCGGGACGGGGAATGAGAATTGGCGGTGAATTTGGGTTTCGGGATTCCAAGGAATATGCGCAAGCTCTTGTCTGAAGTCAAAGCGTGCGTATAATACATCTTTCTCTTCAAGACGCCAGTCAGCGATTTTGCTCCCTTCGTCTAGTGGCCCAGGACACCGCCCTCTCACGGCGGGAACAGGGGTTCGAAACCCCTAGGGAGCGCCATAGCACAATCAGCTCAAGCTGAATGAAAAACAGCAGCAACTGTTTCAGCAGCCGGCGGTGAGCGCGCTCTACCCGGAATACTATCTGATCAAGATCAACCAGTTTAACGATGCGGTGAAAGACCCGCTGGATGAATGGATTTACTTTCTCAAGCATGAAGAAATTCAGGAGCATTTTACAGCGTGCGGGTTACAAGCGGCGCGAGAGAAGCTGGATGTGTTGAAATTATCGCCCGAGGAGCGGGCGGCGTATGAGCGGTATATGGAGGATTTGCATTATCAGGCGAGCATAATTTGAACGGTTCGATAGGCGAGATTATCGTTTTACATTTCAAGGAGTAAGCATGCTTGCAAATTATGAAACTGATATTATTGCCTGGTCTCGTGAACAAGCTCAGTGGTTGAAAGCCGGTCGGTTCGACCAATTGGATTTGGAACATTTAGCGGAAGAAATTGAAGACGTGGGTAAGAGCGAACAGCGGGAGCTTTCCAGTCGGATGGCTGTGTTGCTGGCCCATCTTCTCAAGTGGCAGCACCAACCTGAGCGCCGGGGCGCGTCATGGAAAATCACGATTCGCAATCAACGGAAAGGCATTATCCGTCGTTTGAACAAAACGCCTAGTCTGAAAGTAGATTTGGCGGATGCGGATTGGTGGGAAGGCGTATGGGAAGATGCAACTGCACAAGCGGCTCAGGAAACCGGATTATCCAGCTTCCCTGAAGACTGCCCCTGGTCTTCCGAACAGGTGCTGGGACTGGACTGGCTACCGATGTAAGCGAGCATGCGCCTGTTGAAAATCGTCAATTCCGGGCCAGCGAAGGCCCGCACTCAATGGCCATCCTCCAGCCACGGGTTGATCGAAATCCAGCCAACCGGCTTTCCTTCTTTTGCCGATAGCGCCATCACGATGTCCTTATTTCTGCCGCGCAACGGCAGGTAGAGATAATCCGTCAACACGCCGCCATGCTGCTGGAGAAAGGCGTCAAGCGCTGCCTTAGCCTGGGGATTCTGCCCGGCGATTTTCGCCACGTCGAGACTGCGAGCACCCAGTTTTGTAAGGTCGGGTTGATAAGGTTCATAGAATTCGGCCCGATATTCCAAGTCCTTTTCGCCTTTCAGCAACACACCAAACAATAAATCTTGCCGTTGTTGCGAGTCGTCGGGCAGATGCGCCTGCGCCAGGAGCGGGCCGATGCCGAAGCGGCGCTGGAGTTCCGGGTATTGCAGCTTGTCGAAGTCGATATCGGCGGCGGGAATCGAAGTAAACCGGTCGATGCCGAACACCACGAACGCCGGGCGCTCTTGGTAGATGATGGTTCCGCCGTAGATCAGCGCGCCGAGCTGAATGAGGATGATGCAACTCATATCGAATTTCAGACTGGGCTTGCCGGGTTTGAAGACGATTAGGGTCAGCAGTGGCCCCAGGACGACATCGACGCCGGCCAGAATCCGCAACACCTGCCAGCCACCGTCAATGGCGAAGTACGGGGCGGGATACCAGACGAAAAACATGAGGCCGAGGAAGATCAGAAAAATCGTGATGCTGGCGGTCAGGTGCAGGGCGAAGGCGTGTCGTTTGGTCATCGGGGTGGGGACTTCGTAAATGGTTACTTTTTGCAGTGGATGGTATGTCGCGAAGCGCGGAGCTGATCCAGATTCTCTTCCCAATGCACTTTTCCTCTTAGCTCCAGAAGCTGACGGCGTTTCAGCAGCTTGGCGTACTCGGCCAGTGCGGTATTGACCGCCGCTTTTTTGGTCCCGAAGCAGCCAAGCTGCTGAACCTGGTTCAGAAGGCGTTCATCAAGTTCGATCATTCTCATGGGCTATGAAGGGTGGTTTTTAATGCACAATTATAATACTAATTTTTGTCAAATAAAAAATTGTTGGTTCTTCGATACTTTTTGTGGAATTGATGCAGCAATCCGTAGCAATCTGTAGGTCCGGCACCGGACGTGCCCGACATAGGCCTTCTTGTCGGGCAACGCTACGCTTTTGCCCGACCTACAGTGTGAGTTCCACAAGAACCCTCGAAGAACCAAATTGTTTTGATGTGCATTGATGAGCAGGAGGCCAAGTTATCAATGACTATAAGACTAACGATCAACAACAAAGAGAGGCTCGCCTGACCTTATCGGTTTTTTCCTATAAAAACAACAGGCAATAAAAAAACCCCCGTTACCGGGGGCTTTCGTTTCTACGTTAGCTGGGAATCAACGGCATTGAGCCGGGGCATACTTGGCCAGCAGTGCGCCCGTCGCCGCAGCGGCCAGACCCTGGTTGGTGGCAGTCGCATTGGTGGCGCTGGCGCAAGCCCAGTCGACCGTGCCAGTGGTGCCTGCGCCGAGCGCTGCTGCCAGTGTTACAGCGGCGCCACCAGCCTGAACATAAGGTGACAAGATCACAGTGTCTGAGCCGGCGGCAATACCTACGTTACCTGCATTAAGTAAAATGGTGATCACGCCTGTTCCGGCAGTACCCAGCACGGAGGTCACGTATTTGCTCGTCGCACCAGCGCCAGCAGCCTGAGCATTCCAAGTGGCTATGGCTGCGTTCAGATCGGCGATCGTGGTCGCATTTTGGGCAACTTCCAACTTCAGCGGCTCCGCGATGCTCAAGCCTTCCGTGACGCGGGTGCGGATGGTGTAATCCTGATAAGCCGGTAGAGCGATCGCGGCCAAAATACCGATAATAGCCACAACGATCATCAGTTCGATCAAGGTAAAGCCGCGTTGGAACTTATTCATGGGATAACTCCTCAATTTACTTTCAGAAAAAACCCGGTTTTGGGTTAGGAAGTTGGGGGGATACGCTTGCGATCCCTTCGCGTTTGTCTGTTGCAGCCAGTGTGCCAGAATCGAAAACCTCCGTTATTTTTTTCTAATCTAATAAAAAATAAAAAGAAAAAATTAAACATTCCCCAAGCGGCATATCTACTCATTCCATAAGGGAACTTTTTGTCGGAAGCGTACTGACTTCAAAGGGCGCAGGTTGACGTTTTTGGTCAGGAGAGATGGATGGAGGGCTTTAGCGAGAACAAATTACTATCCATAATGAACTGCCCGTGAGGTAAGCGTTCACCTCCCCCCTTTGGAAAAGGGGGGCCGGGGGGGATTTCGCACGAGCGACGGGGCCAAAATCCCCCCTCACCCCCCCTTGCTAAAGAGGGGACTGAACGGTTACCCCGTGAGTACGAAAACAACTGACCAAAATTTGCATCGAAATATTGATAGCGTATAAGCTATCAAAATGATTCCTATCGTTGTTGATGCCAATGTCTTTGTCTCAGCGCTTCGCTCGGAGGGTGGCGCTTCGCGTGAGGTACTCCGTCGAGCGTTGCACAGTGTTTATCAACCCCTATTTTCCAATGCGCTCTGGTTGGAATACGAAGATTTGCTGGGACGCAACGTCTGGTCCGAGGCCACCACGGCAGAGGAACGCCGGGAAGTACTTGCTGCGCTGGCGGGTAGCGGGCGCTGGGTCAGGATTTACTACCTCTGGCATCCTAATCTGCCTGACGAAGCAGATAATCACCTCATCGAACTAGCCATAGCCGGGGGCGCTACGGCTATCATCACCCACAACACACGGAATTTGTTGCACAGCCAATTATTCTGGAAAAGCTTGTCCATCCTAACGCCTGCTCAATGCCTGGAGGCACTACGATGAGTACCCTAACGATTCGTCTACCGAACGATACCCATGATCGGCTCAGACAACTCGCCGCCCTGCGAGGCGTCAGCCTTAATAAACTGATGGAAGAAATCAGCATCCAAACCTTATCCAGCTTTGACGCCGAGACCCGGTTTCGCGCCTTGGCGGCCCAAGCCGACCCACAACGGGCGCTGGCGATTCTGAACCGGCTGGATGAGCAGAATCAGATCACGCGCTAATATATTTGCGTCAATGATCAATGGCGAATCTGTTTTAGCCACATTCCTATAGACTATATCGCTTAACATAATGAGAATTCATATAAAATACTGAGGATTTTTCCACCATGCGCAACCGTTCTTCATTGCTTACCCCTTTCCTTGCCATCGTCCTGCTGCTTGCCTCGGGAATAGCCGCCGCCGTTCCCGAAATCCAGCACTGGCGCACGGCCAACGATGTGCCGGTCTATTTCATTTCGGCCCGGGAACTGCCCATGGTCGACGCGCAAATCCTGTTCAACGCCGGTTCGGCCCGCGACGGCGACCAACCGGGACTGGCGCGACTAACCAATGCTTTGCTGGAAGAAGGCGCGGGCGACTGGTCGGCGGATGACATTGCGGATCGACTGGATCGTGTCGGCGCACAGTTCAGCGCCAGTTCGCAGCGTGATTCAGCGGTAATCTCATTACGCAGCCTGACCGATCCCCGCTATCTGCAACCGGCGGTGGAAACCGTGGCCCGGTTGATCAGGGAGCCGGCCTTTGCCCCGGAGGCGATCGAACGGGTTCGTCAACAAATGCTGACCGCATTGCAAGAACGCGCCCAATCGCCCGGCGCTATTGCTCAAGACGCTTTCTATCGCGCGCTGTATGGCCAACATCCCTATGGCTCGCCGCCAGAAGGCACAACCGCCAGTCTGAAAGCGCTCACCCGCGCCGCGGTCCAAGACTTCCACCGCCGCCATTACACCGCCGCCAACGCCAGGGTTGCGCTGGTCGGCGATCTGGATCGACCCGCTGCCGAGCGGTTAGCCAACGCGCTGGTCGGCGGTCTGCCTCCAGGCGAACCGATTCCGCCGCCGCCCCCTGTCCCTGAAGTGACTGCCAGTCAGACGGTGCGCATTGCCCATCCCTCCGCGCAAAGCCATATCCTGATCGGTCAAATAGGCGTCAGTCGCGCCGATCCCGATTACTACGCACTCTATTTGGGTAACCATGTTCTGGGCGGTAACGGGCTGGTTTCGCAGCTATCCCAGGAAATTCGCGAGAAACGCGGCCTTGCTTATAGCGTCTACAGCGCCTTTTCGCCGATGCGCCAGGCCGGTCCCTTTCTGATCGGTCTGCAAACCCGCAACGATCAAGTCGATACCGCGCTGGAGGTTGCCAAGACCGCTCTCCGCCAGTTCACTGCCCAGGGTCCCGAGGCCCAGGCGTTGGAAGAAGCGCGGCAGAACATTACCGGCGGCTTCGCATTGGATCTTGCTGGCAACCGCAAGCTCGCCAACTATCTGGGAATGATTGCCTTTTATGGATTGCCCCTGGATTACCTGCAAAACTTCGTTAGCGTTATGAACGATATTACTTTGGATCAGGTCACGGGCGCCTGGCGACGCCATATCCAGCCCGACCGGCTCATCACAGTCATCGTCGGTGGTGGTCAGGACGCACCCGATTCGTCAGATCGTTAACCGGAATAAGAGTCATAATCAAGATGAAAATTCTGATCTTATCGCTCATCATTGCATTCCCGACCAGCGCGCTGGCGCAGAGTCGCCTGGAGCAACGCGTTGACGAATTGGAACAGCGTGTAAAAATTTTGGAACAGCAAAGCGGTCGTCATACCTTTCTGACTGAACCACTGCAAAAAAACTCTCAAGAGCCGGTTTTTCCCGGTAAATTTATCGAACCCACTTCTTCCGCTCGTCGCTGGATTCGTTTCAGCGCGGACGGAACCTTCCTGTTTCACACGCCATCCGATCAGTTTACAGGAACCTGGGAAAAATCCGGCGCGAAGGTTTCGATCCGGGTTCAAAGCGGTTTCACCGAGGAATTCCATATTGTTGGAGACGCCTTAGTGGATAGCCGCAATATCACCTGGATAAAAGCGAAAAGCCAATAATTAAAGAGGACAAATCTCGTGAAAAAACTGTGCTTGCGTTGTTATATCAGCGGCCGCGTTCAGGGCGTCGGATTTCGCTACGCCACCGCGGACAAAGCCTTCTCGCTGGGCGTAACCGGGTATGTCCGCAACCTGCCAGATCGGCGGGTGGAAGCGCTGATCTGTGGCGATGAACGGGCGGTCACTGCGCTTCAGCACTGGCTAAGGCAAGGTCCGCCATTCGCCCACGTCAGCGATACCTATTGCGAAGCCTTGCCCTATCAGGATTTCCACGATTTTCGGATTGAATGAAAATGCTGAATCGAGCTTGACTTATCCACAGGCTTATGCAATCCCTCTGTCTAGCGAGTTATTCGGCTCCCTTCAACCCAAAATTGTGATCAGATTCCAAGTGTTGAACATAAGATATTGATATAAGATTAAAAAAATAAATAACTGGAAAGTCGTTAAAACGTCATTAATGCAATGACAATATGTACTTAGCGGCAATTAGCAAAAGTTATCCACAAAGTTATCCACAGGCAACCTGTTTCGTGTCAACTTTATGATTGGCGGGGCTACGCTACCAGGACTTTCGCTTGGCTACCATATAAAGTATGGTAATGATCAATAAATATCTATATATGGTAAAAAATAGCCCATAAGCGAAAGTCCTGGCTACAAAATTCATCTCAAAGCCAGGATAACTCTACGGATAAGGATTGCCTGAAGAATGGCTCGTGCTTTGACACAAGCTTAATGACAGCGTGATTATCATCGCAATCTGCAAAACGATCAGGCGCTAACCATCAAATATACAAGGGATTTTTATGCATCTGCTTTGGGCTATTGCCCTGATCATCGGCCTTGGCGGCGATGTCAACGCTACAGAGTCTTTGCGCGCGCAACGGCAAGCCTTTCAAATCGTCGAGCGATCGTTGCAGACTGGCGCGTCCCTGGATGATGCATCGTTGCGCGACTACCCGCTTTATCCCTATCTGGTTTACAAAGACCTGTCCCGTCGATTGAATGCATTCCCTGCTGCCGAAGTGCGGGATTTCCTGCAAACCTGGGCCGACACGCCCCTGGCGGATCGCCTGCGCAACGCCTGGTTGCGTCAACTGGCTGGCGCCCAGCGTTGGGCGGATTACCTGCGCGACGCTGTCCCCAGCCGCGATCCGACCTTCGAATGCTGGCGGCGGCAGGCGTTGCTTAATACGGACCAGACCGACGCCGCATTGCAGGATTTCGCCGCCGTTTGGCTCACTGGTCATTCGCTTCCCAATGCCTGTGATCCAGTGATCGCCGTCTGGCAGACTCAGGGCCAGCTTTCGCCGGAATTGCGCTGGCAACGCTTTGCGCTGGCCATGAAGGAGGGCGAGACGGGACTGGCCCAGTATCTGCGCGCTGATATGCCAGCGAACGATCAGGCTTTGGCGGATACGTGGCTGGCGGTAGCGAATGACCCGACCCTGATTCTCGATGCTGACCGTTTTAACGTAGATGACCCGCGCGTCCCGCCGATTCTGGCTGATGGTTTGAATCGCTGGCGGCGGCGCGATGCCCTGGGGGCAATTGCTGCTTTGGACACCCTCAAGGCGTGGAATCCAGCGTTAGCGCCTCATCTGGCCGATGAGGAACGGTTACTGGCCCTGTGGATCGCCAGCGATTACCACCCGACAGCGCTGGCGCGGCTGACCGCCCTGCCGGAAACCGTCGTCGATGCCGACGTACGGGAATGGCGGATCCGCGTTTGCCTGAAACAGGGCGACTGGCCTGCAACCCTGCACTGGCTTGATCAATTGCCTCCGGAAGAACGTGACAGCCCGCGCTGGCAATACTGGCGTGGCCGGGCGCTGGAAGCGCTGAATCGTATCGAATCGGCCCAACAAGCCTACCGAAACGCCTCTGGCCACCGTGACTACTACGGCTTCCTGGCCGCTGACCGACTGGGTGTTCCCTATACGATCACCAATACGCCGTTGGTGGTTTCGCTCACCGAATTGACCGCGCTGCTGGCCGCTTCGCCTGGGCTACAACGGGCCAGGGAGTTGTACATTCTGGGCCGGGAATGGGAAGCCGACGCCGAATGGCGACAAGCGACCCGAGCGTTCGATCCGGCAGTGCTGAAACAGGCGGCGCGGTTAGCCCAGCGCTGGGAGTGGCGCCATCAGGCTATTATTACCATTGCCCGGGCCGAATACTGGGACGATCTGGAACTGCGCTTTCCACTGGCCTACCGGGATGGAATCGTGGCAAACGCCACAGCCGATGCCCTGGACCCGGCCTGGGTTTACGCGGTCATCCGTCAGGAAAGCGCGTTTCGCGCCGACGCTCGTTCCCCAGTTGGGGCGCTGGGCCTGATGCAGCTCATGCCGGCTACCGGTCGCCAAGTGGCCCAGGATTTACAAGATCCTGCCAATAAAGCCGATCTGCGTCAGCCGGAAACCAATATCCGCTACGGCGTTCGCTACCTGCGACGCATGCTGGAACGGTTGCAGGGTAATCCAGCCCTGGCCACCGCCGCTTACAATGCCGGACCCAACAAGGTCATCGAATGGTTGCCAGTGCATGATTCAGTACCCGCCGATGTCTGGGCGGAAACCATTCCCTATCGGGAAACCCGGGCCTATGTGCAGCGGGTCATGGAATACGCCATCGTCTATCAGCGTCTGCTCGGCTTGCAAGAGGATTCCACCACCCTCAGTGCGCGCATGAAGCCGGTGTTGCCGCTGGAAAATCCTGGGTAGGCAGGTTAGCCCCTGTGCGAAACACCTCACACTCCCACGTATTACAATCCCCCTTAAGCCAAGTGTTGGAGGCCGCTGATATTGGCGTCTGGGAGTATGATCATGTCAGCGACCGCATGTTTTGGAGTCCCTGGCTGTACACCTTGCTGGGCTACGACATCGAGCAAGCGCCGTCCAGTCTGGCTGCCTGGCTTGGTCTGATCCACCGCGATGACTTGCCTGGGGTGCAGGCGCGCATTGCGGCAACGCTGGCGCCGGAAAATTCGTTGTGCGAGGTCGAATATCGCTTGCGCGCCGCGGATGGCCAATGGCGCTGGTTCCACGCACGGGGCCGGGTTATGCGACGGGATGCAAACGGCCGACCGCTGCTTACCGCTGGCATTCAACTGGATATCTCCGAACGCAAACACACGGAGCTACTGCTGCAAACGCAGCATGAATTTTCTGCAATTCTCGCCCAAAGACCCACCCGGGAGAGGTTGCTCAAGGCGATTCTGGAAAGCGCCTTGAGCTTGCCGGAATTGGATGGTGGGGGACTCTATTGGCGCGAGCCGGACAACAGCTATCGGTTAGTGGTCCGGCAGGGATTGTCTCCGGTCTTTTTTGCGAAAGTTGAGCATCTGGCTGCCGATTCGCGCCAGGCAGCCATTATCCGCGAAGGCCAGCTACATTGCAGTTGTATGACTGAACAGGCGTATTGCATCGATTCCGCGCTGATTCGAGAACCGGCGTTGATTGAAGAAGGCCTCCAGTCACTAGTCGTGCTACCGATCCATGTCAGGAACAACCCGATGGCCTGTCTTAATCTGGCCAGCAAACAGATTGGAGCGGTCGGGTCGCTAACGGTGACCGCGCTGCAAACGCTGGCCTGCCAGTTCACGCAGGCCCTAGGATGTGTGCTCGCCCAGGAAGAAGCCTTCCGGCAGCAGCAAAACCTGGCGGAACTCTTTAACGCGATTAACGATTATCTCTTCGTTCTCGATCTGGAGGGCCGCATCCTGCACTACAATCTGGCGGTGGCAAAAGGGCTGGGCTACGGCAATACGCTGTTCGACCAACCGATTAGCGCTGTTCATCCGCCTGAAGTCCACAATGAAGTCGGCCAGATCATCGCCGAGATACTGGCCGGAACCCGCGCAACGTGCCCACTGCCGCTGCTGAAAGCTGATGGCGAACGCGTGCTGGTGGATACCCGAGTGGTGAGAGGACGCTGGAACAGCCAACCAGTAATCATTGGGGTATCGCGCGACATCAGCATCGAACAAGCGGCCCGGATGGCGTTGGAAAACGAGGCCGAATGGCGTCGCGCGCTGATCGAAAATTCCCGTGACGGGATCGCCATTTTCAACGAAGACCACCAGATTATTGAAGTTAACCGAAGTTTTGCCGAGATGCTGGGCTACGCGCCGGAAGAGATGATCGGCCTGTATTCCTGGAATATAGACGCCGATATGACCGAAGCGGACATCCGCGCCGCGTTCGCCGATCCTCTTGCTATTGACGCTACTTTCGAAGCCCGCCATCGTCGCAAGGACGGTACGCTTTACGATGCTGAAGTCAGCGTCCGAGGCGCCCGCATCGGCGGGCGCAAGGTCTTTGTCACCATCACGCGCGACATCAGCGAGAAAAAACGTGCTGAAGCCAGCTTGCGGCGCAGTGAGGAACAATATCGGGCCGTTATTGAAACTTCGGCAGATGGATTCTGGATGGTGGACTCACAAGGCCGCCTGCTGGAAGTCAACGAAGCGTATGCGCGTCTGTCCGGTTATAGTCGCGATGAATTGCGATCCATGTCGATCATGGCTCTGGAGGCGCACGAGAATCCGGAGGAGATCCGCGCCCATATCGACAAGGTGCGTCGTGAAGGCAGTGGCCTGTTTGAGACCTGGCATCGGGCGAAAAGTGGCCGGGTTTGGCGCGCTGAAGTCAATACTAGCTACTGGCCAAGCGCTGGCGAACGGTTTTTTGTCTTCATCCGCGACGTCGATCATCGGCAACGCTCGGAAACGTTGCTAAAAATCCGCATGCGCCTGTCGCAAGCCGCGCTGACCAGCACTTTGGAGGACCTGATGAGGGCGGCCCTGGACGAAGCGGAGCACCTGACCGGCAGCACAATCGGTTTCTTTCATTTTGTCGAACCGGATCAGCGACACCTGACCTTGCAAGCCTGGTCCAGCCGGACACTGGAGAATTGCAGCCGCCCGGCGAACGACAAGGGTCAACGCTACCCTATCCATCAGGCCAGCGTCTGGATCGATTGTGTGCAGCAACGCCAACCGGTGCTTCATAATGACGAAGCGCGTTTGACAGCGCTGTACGGCTTGCCCATCGGCCACGTCGTCATCCGGCGTGAATTATTGTTGCCTGTCCTAGGCAATGATCGAGTGGCTGCGATTATCGGCGTGGGGAACAAACCCGAGGATTACACGGCTGACGATGTCGAAGCGATGCAGCAACTAACTGATCTAGTGATGGACATCATTGAGCGCAAGCGCACTCAGGACCAGATGAACTACCTTGCGTATCACGATGCGCTCACTGGTTTACCGAATCGGATTCTGCTAGCGGACCGCTTACGGCAAGCCATGGTGCAGGCGCGGCGGAACCAGCGGCGCTTAGCGGTCTGCTATCTGGATCTGGACGGCTTCAAACCAGTTAACGATACCTATGGCCACGATCAGGGCGATCAGCTCCTCATTCAAGTCGCCCAACGTTTGACGGCATGCATCCGGGCCGGAGATACGGTCGCCCGCTTGGGTGGGGATGAGTTTGTGGTCTTGCTGGGCGATCTGGCCACGATTGAGGAAGGAGAGCGCGCCATTGACCGGATGCTGACCACTTTGCAAGCGCCGTTTGACCTCGCCGAGGGCGCGGCGCGGCTCAGCGCCAGCATCGGCGTCACCCTCTACCCGGAAGATGGCGCGGATGCCGATGCCCTCCTGCGCCATGCTGATCATGCAATGTACCTGGCCAAGCAAGCCGGTGGGCATCGCTATCTCATGCCCGATCTTGATGAGCATAATCTTGCTCGCTGATGGCCCTGCATCACGGTGCGCGGACCGATCACTTATCAGAGCTACAATCTGTACCACTTTGGTCTGGTCGCGGCGATGATTTCACCCCACCCGCTCTACCCCAGTACGCAGCACACCGTCTGGGTATAACTCGAACCAGCGATAACCCGGCGGCAGGTCGTCCACTTGCGGTTCCGGGACGCGCGGTTTGAATTGAACGCAGGTTGCGGGCGTCGCCAGCAGGTGAACACCGTTCCGGCGGGCGCTGAATTCGGCGTGAATGTGTCCCCAGACGACCGCGCGGACCTGGGAATAACGATCCAGCACGCTGAATAACGCCGCATGGTTGCTTACCATCATCGTATCCAGCCAAGGCGTTTGGCTAGACACGGGGTTATGGTGTAAACAAACGACGGTGTGCCTGTCCGTATCCGTTACCAGCAGCGTGTCCAGCAAGGCCAGTTCGCTATAAGCCAGATGACCATCGGGCGTGCCGGGAAAACTCGAATCCAGCAGCACGAATTGCCAGTGGTCGGTCACGACGTGACGCTTGCGCCGCACCCATCCATTGCGCAGCATCCAGCTCATGGTGGCGGGAAAATCATGATTGCCCGGCAGACAATAGACCGGCAACTCCAGCAATTCCAGTCGCTGGCGCACTCGTTCGTAGGCTTCGGGTTCATCTCCGACCAGGTCACCGGTGACGAGCATTAAATCCACAGCAGGATAATTTTCCTGAATATGCGCTAACACCGTATTCAGGCCGGCGTCCACATCTATGCCCCAAGTCCGACTACCAGGCTGGGCTTTCAGATGAAGATCGGTGATTTGGATCACTCGCAAGGGAGTGGGAGACGCGACGGTCGACATAAATGATTCCTCAGGGATGAACCCACATAAAGCTTACAGGGATTTTATGAATATCTTGGAACGGCGTTGCCAGTTATAGAGTTCCTGCTTGCCCATCGGCAGGTCGCCCACTTCGGCCGGCTCGAAACCACGCTCCCGAAACCAGTGGGCGGTGCGGGTGGTAAGTACAAACAGCCGCTGTAATCCCTGGGTCTGAGCTTGACGTTCAATAAAGCTGAGCAGCGCATCGGCGCGACCTCGATTGCGGTAGTGGGGATGCATCGCAACACACGCCAGCTCACCTAATCGCTCAACGGGAAATGGATAAAGCGCGGCGCAACCGATGATGGCGCCATCCCGCTCCAACAGAACGAAACGCTCGATTTCCATTTCCAACCGCTCCCGCGATCGCCGCACCAGCGTTCCATCGTCTTCCAGCGGTTGAATCAGCTCCAATAGCCCACCCACATCATCAATGGTCGCCGTCCGCAACCCTTCATAGGTATCGGCGGCGATCAGCGCGCCTACGCCATCGCGGGTGAACAATTCTAGCAACAGCGCGCTATCGACTCGCCGGCTGAGCAGGTGAACGCGACGCACGCCGGTCTGACCGGCGCGCAAAGCCAGACGCAATAGACGGGCGGCTTCCTCGGGCAAGGCGGGATGCTCGGCGAGCAACTGTCCGGCTTCGTCGAGATTCAGTTGCCGAATCGGCTGACCAGCGGTATCGCATAATTCCGGCCCCTCCGTCAGCACCAGCAATTTGTCGGCTTGTAGTGCAATCGCGGCGGCAGCGGCCACATCCTCGGCGCTGAGATTGAAAATTTCCCCGGTCGGCGAGTAGCCCATCGGCGATAACAGGACAATAGCGTCCTGATCCAGCCACAGCCGAATGGCGCGGTCATCAATCCGCCGCACTTCGCCGGTGAAGCCGTAGTCCACGCCGTCGCGCACCCCCAGCGGCCGGGCGGTGATCAAATTGCCGGATACGACTCGCAGGTGCGCGCCGTGCATCGGCGAATTGGCTAACCCCATCGACAAGCGGGCTTCAATGCGCAACCTTAGCCGGCCGACCGCCTGCTTGACGTAGCGCAGGTCATCCGCCTCAGTGACCCGCAATTCATTGACATAACGCCATTCCCGTCCCGCTTCGCGCAGCCGTGCCTCGATTTGATGCCGTGCGCCATGCACCAGCGCCAGGCGAATGCCCAGACTATGTAACAGAGCCAGGTCGTGAATCAGGCTGGAAAAATGCTCGGCCTCTACCGCTTCGCCGCCGAACAAAACGACGAAGGTTTTGCCGCGATGGGCGTTGATATAAGGTCCGGCCTGGCGGAACCACTGGACGAAGGAATCGATCACTCTCGTTCAACCTTTCATTTTCGCTGCGGGTGGCAACAGTATCAGTTTTCCGGTCAATCCCGGCTCCTGCGCCAGCATCTCCCGCACCGGCTTTAAATCCGGCAGGTTCAGGGCCTGGCAAAGCGCCTCATCGATGGCCTGGCGAACCGGATCGATATTCAGTTTGGCCAGCGCCTGTAATTCACGGTCGCACAGCGCATCATAAGCCGCCGCTAGACGCGCCGCTTGCGCATCGCTCAAGGCGCGCACGTCCAAAACCGGCATCGTGGCCCAGGCCGGTTTTTTCACCTGCATCCAGGCTCCTTGCGTCACTACGCGATTTCCGAAAAGCGCCAGCAAAGCTAGGCTGCCATTCAGCCAGAGCAGCAGCGCCTTGCGACGTTCCGGTTCCAAATCGGTCTTAAACGCCCACCAAGTGTTGCCAATGACCGGTTGACTGAGATCAACGGCTAACAGTCGGTGGGTATTAGCGCGCAATCGCCAAGCTAATAGCAAATCCGAGGCGGTTTCCCAAACTTTTTGGTCCTGTAAATTTTCCTGTGATAGACAAACCATAGGGTATACTGATATCTAACTTTTTGCTTTTTCAAGAACTCTTTTGGAGCCGGCCTATTAGGGCATTGATTGATTTTGAAAAAGGGCG
>Ga0209607_1001147_pt1 | contig 22334 bp, 18 predicted proteins | sample AD_UKC117_MetaG_FD_184413 | JGI IMG/M metagenome (GOLD analysis project Ga0209607, IMG submission 184413) | Active sludge microbial communities of municipal wastewater-treating anaerobic digesters from Hong Kong - AD_UKC117_MetaG (SPAdes)... | ecosystem: Engineered > Bioreactor > Anaerobic >... | reverse complement strand
CGGACGGCGAAAACGCCGTTCAAGACCGGAAAATCCCACCGCAGCCGACTTCATCAACACCAACCCGACCCTGCACAACCTGCCAAATCAACACCGCATATCACGGGATGACTTGTTCAGCGTTGCCCTAACCGGATGTCAGCGACACCAAGCCGGCTCCACCCTGACGAATAGCGGACAACCCAACATGAGCAACCTGAGTGACTGGCAATGCCGCCAATGCGGCGAGACCAGCAGCGATGATTTCGACGCCTGCTGGAACTGCGGCCACGACCGCGACGGCAAGCCGCCGGCCCAAGGCTTCGATAGCGCGAAGGCAGCCAATCAGGGCATCAGACCCGATGCCATCACTCCGAGGCAGATCAACTGCCTGCGCTGTCGCACCAGCATGCAGCTGGTGGGCATCAAACGCTTCCACGAAGGCAGCAACCTGGCGCCGTTTCTCATGGGTGACCTCGGCGAGCTGTTCATCCACCGCGAAAACTATGAAGTCCATGCCTGCCCGGGCTGCGGCAAGCTCGAATTCTTCCTGGTGGAACCACCAAGCAGGGACGAAACACCCGCCTTCGTGCCCGACGCCGAACGCTGAAACAGCCAATGATGAGCATCGCTGCCAGACACCCATGACTGACGACACGGATGACCTCTGGCGCTGCAACTTTCGGGGTTGTTTCGGCATCCTAATCTGCAAGGGAGACAGGCTAGGACGGACCAGGGGAAGCGGCTCCGTCCACGACGACCATCGTGAGGCATGTCATGAAACCCGCACTCCGCTCCAACAACACCGGCATCGACAGCAGCGCCATTGAGCTTCGCCTCGAAGGCGCCGAACTGGAACCCTTCCGCCAGGCCTGGGCCGCGCACCGCCGCGACGACGACGGCAGCCGCATGCTGCTGGACAGCGCGCGCAGCTTCGCCGCCATCGAACTGGATCGCCTGCCTCCGTTCGTGCGCCAGCGACTCGACGCCATCCCCGAGCTGATCGCCCTCATCGGCGACAGCGACTGGCGGCTCGACGACAAGGCCCGCACGGACCTGCTGGCCGCGCTGTCCTACTTCGTCGATCCCGATGACCTGATTCCCGACACCCAGCCACGCTACGGTCTGCTGGACGACGCGCTGGTGATCGATATCGCCATCCGCGCGCAGCACCACGAATGGCTGGCCTGGCAGGAGTTCGACCGCTTCCGCCGCGACCTGCGCGCGCGCGGCGACTTCCGGCCACTGGACCGCCAGCTGTGGATGGACGCACGGCGCGAACTGCTGGAAGCCGGCATGCATCGCCGTCCATCCCCGCGCTATGACGCCGCGCTGTCCGCCGATCGCTTCCACCGCGAACGCCACAGTTATGTCAGCGGCAACGGCGGCGACACGGCGTTTGGCGTGCATTGATCGATACGACCTCCGCGCGTCCGGCCGGCAACGGCTGGACGCGCAACTCCGGCCTGTAACGCAGACGGGCACATCGCGCTACACTCGCTCACGCCAACACCGGCAGACGCGAGGGGAAGCGGATGGACGGGGGGAGTTCAGGGGGCGGTATCACGCGCCGGCAGCTGCTGCGCATGATCGGCATGACTGCCGGCAGCGCCGTCATGTACCAGGCAATGACCAGCCTCGGGCTGGCTGCCGAATCCGGTTACAGCGGACCACCGAAAGTCGGCAAGGCGCCACCCGGCGCCAGCGTCCTCATCCTTGGCGCCGGCATCGCCGGCATGGTCGCCGCGATGGAGCTGCGCGACGCGGGGTACAAGGTCCAGATCCTCGAATTCAATGACCGCCCCGGAGGCCGCAACTGGTCGATCCGCGGCGGCGATCGTTACACCGAGCTTGGTGGCGAAACGCAGGTCTGCGAGTTCGACGAGGGCCACTACATCAATCCCGGCCCATGGCGGCTGCCCTACCACCACCACGGCATCCTGCATTACTGCAAACGCCTCGGCGTGACGCTGGAGAACTTCGTCCAGGTCAACTACAACGCCTACCTGCACGGCCAGAACGCCTTCGACGGCAAGCCACAGCGCCATCGTCCGATCCAGGCCGACTACCACGGCCACGTCGCCGAACTGCTGGCCAAGGCCGCACAGGGCGGCGGCCTCGACCAGCTGGTCAGCGAGCAGGACAAGCAGATCCTGCTCGCCTCCCTGCAGTGGTGGGGCGCGCTCGACCAGGACTATCGCTACACCGGCAACCACGGCAGCAGCGACCGCCGCGGTTTCAACAAGGATCCGGGCGGCGGCCTTGGCGCGGCGCCGGAAATCTCGCAGCCAATGAAGCTAGACGACCTGCTGCGCTCCGGCCTGTGGAGCAACCTGCCGATCGGCGCACTGTATGACATGCAGACCACGCTGATGCAGCCAGTCGGCGGCATGGGCCGCATCGGCGAGGCCTTCGGCCGCGAACTTGGCTCGCTGATCCGCTACCAGTGCAAGGTCACCCGCATCGAACAGAACGACGCGGGCGTCACCGCGCACTTCAGCGACCTCGCCAATGGCGGCGCCGAACACAGCGCCAGCGCCGACTGGTGCGTCTGCACCATTCCGCTGTCGATCCTCGGACAGATCCCGATGAACGTCGGCGCGCCGATGCAGGCGGCGATTCGCGCCCTGCCCTATGCGTCATCGGTGAAGCTCGGCCTGCAGTTCAAGCGCCGCTTCTGGGAAGAAGACGACCACATCTACGGCGGCATCACCTTCACCGACCTGCCGATCACCACCATCGGCTATCCCTCGCACGGCTATCACAGCGAGAAGGGCGTGCTGCTCGGCGGCTACCTGTGGGGCACCGAGGCCATGCGCTTCACCAGCATGACGCCGGCGCAACGCATCCAGGAAGGCTTGAAACAGGGTGCGAAGATCCATCCGCAATACTTGGACGAGTTCGAGAATGGCGTCGCCATGGCCTGGCACCGCTCGCCCTTCACCCTGGGCTGTTTCGGCCAATGGACGGACGCTCTGCGCGAGGAGCACTACGACAACCTCTGCGCCTTCGACGGCCGCATCGTGCTGGCCGGCGAACACGCCTCCTACATCCCGGCCTGGCAGGAAGGTGCCGTCACCTCGGCGATGAACGCCATCGAGCGCCTGCATCAACGCGCCACGGCGCAGGGAGGTGCGGCATGAACGCCCGCACGCTGCTTCCATTGATGGCCCTGCTCGGGCTCGGTTTTTCAGGCGCAACCACCAATGCGCAACCGGCACCGCCACCCGATCCGATCAACGGCGTGCTCGGCTACAGCGACGGCCAGCAGCTTTACGAGAACATCTGCCAGGGCTGCCACATGCCCGGCGGCAAGGGTGCCGTCGGCGCCGGCGCCTATCCGGCATTCGTCGACAATCCACGACTGGCGTCGGCCGACTACATGGCGGCAACCATCCTCAATGGCCGTAGCAACATGCCGTCGTTCTCCGAACCCGCAATCTGGACGGCCTGGTATCCGCCGACCTGGCTGACCGACACCCAGGTCGCCAACGTCGTCAACTACATCCGCAGCCACTTCGGCAACCACTACAGCGACGCCATCACGCCGGAACAGGTGAAAGCCCTGCGACCGGCAGAGCCAGCCGAAGCGACCAACTGACATCCATCAATCAACGGGAGCGAACAACGTGCGCCACGCCCTTGCCTGCCTCAGCCTGTCCGTGATCGGAATCTTCGCCACCAACGCCATCGCAGGCGAGGTTGTCCGCCATCCGCTGCCGGGTGGCAGCACGTTCCCCATAGCGGCCGCGATCGAAGTGCCCGCTGGCAAGACCACTGTCTACCTCAGCGGCAAGGTGCCGCCAGTGGTGGATGAAAGTGCCGACAAGAACAGCAAGGCCGCCTTCGGCGATACCGAAAAGCAGACCGTCGGCGTGCTCACCGCCATTGAGGCCCAGTTGAAAGGCATGGGCATGGAAATGGGCGACGTGGTCAAGATGCAGGTCTTCCTGGTCGGTGACCCGGACATGGAAGGCCGCATGGACTTCGGCGGCTTCATGAAGGGCTACACCCAGTTCTTCGGTACCGAGGCACAGCCGAACCTGCCCGCGCGCTCTGCCCTGCAAGTGGCGGCACTCGCCAATCCGGGCTGGCTGGTGGAGATCGAAGTGACTGCCGTACGGCCCTGAGCGCCGCTTCCCGTGGTTCGCACGGATGCGGGCTCGACCGGATACGGATGCGTGCACTCGAAAGCTCGCCTCGGCTATTGTCCGTTCCCTGGTCGATAGCTGATGGAAAGAATCCATGAAGGTTGCCCGACGCGGCTTACTCCGGCATACGTCGGTTCTGCTTGCCCTGGTCATTGCGCTGAGCTCATGTGCCGGCACAGGCCCATCCGCGAGATCCACATCCAGCGGCGACAGAACCGTCGCCACCGAAACGCTGGCCAGAAAGGAAGCCGGGATTCGCGTCCTGTCCTGGAACGTCTCGCATGACTCACCGGTGCGTGATTCGGAGGCTTTCCGATCCATCGTCGCCTCGTCCGGCGCCAACATCCTGCTGCTGGATGAGATGGAACCCACCGTCACCGAGCAGCAGATCCGCGCAGCGCTGCCGGAATCAGACGCAGCGGATGGTCACTGGTACATCAGCCACGGCAGCAGCGGCGGTCGCCAGCGCGATGTGATCGTCAGCCGCATGCCGCTGGAACCCGTCGCCGAATTCCAGGGCATCCTGCCGTATCCCGAAGCATCGCTGCAGCCGATCCACGATGGCATGGCGGAGGCCGGATTCCAGCATCCGAAGCAGAGCACGGATGAGGGCATCGCGGTGAATGGCGCCATCGTGCAGTCGGGAGGGCGTCGTTTGCTGGTCGTCAGCTTCGACCTCGAATGCTGTGGCTCGCTGCCGGATGGATGGGAAGAACACAAACGCAACACCGAGGTGCGGGAAATTCGGCGACTGATTCGCGCCGTCCTCGAACGCACGCCCGTGGATGGCGTGATCGCTGGCGGCGACTTCAACCTGGTAATGACCGGCCTGCCGCTGGTGATCCTGTCCGGCCCTTACCCGGCGCCGCACGGCGGACTGATTGCAGCCGAACTCATGCACGTCGACAGCGACCGCACCTGGACCTGGGACGGTCGCGGCACACCGTTCCCGTCCCGCGCCCTGGATTTCCTGCTTTACAGCCCGGGTTCCCTGAGCCTCGACAGCGGCTACATCCTCGATACCGAGGATTTCAGTCCCGCTGAATTGCAGCATTGGGGCCTTGCGCCGGAGTCGTCATCGACGCTGTCGGATCATCGGCCGCTGGTGGCCAGTTTCATGTGGGTGGATTCGGTATCGAAATAGTGGGCAAGAGCTTTCGACATCGCCTTCGGCGAAGTCGAGCTACTTTTCTTTGCTTGTCCAAAGAAACAGTAGCCAAAAGAAAGGACACCCCGCGTCCGCGCCCGGCTTTGCCGGGTTCGTGAGATGGAGCCGGGGTTTTCGACAGTTCTTCCATGAACTGGCGAAAACGCGCGCACTTCCTGTGCGTGCCCCTTCGGGCCTTTTCGTCTCCACCTCACCGCTACCGAGGGGACCCAAGAACATCCCGATACTCCTCGACTACGGCTTTCACCAACTTCTGAGACTGCTTGCTGAGTCGAGGCGGTGGCCGATGACTTTGGACTGCATCTGTAGAATGAACTGGACAAACCTAAGGCTGCGGCAACGCCAAATTCCGGCCGACTTCATCTGATATAGCTGCCCAAATTTCCGATATGACTACGTGGCGCTCCGTACCCCTCGTCCCTGGCTCTTCCTATCGTGCGCGTTCAGAGATTTCCTCTCAGCGCGATACCATCAGGAAAAACCAGCAAGTTCAGTACGTAAACTCCGACTACAGCCACTACGACAATTTGACGGTTTTGACTTTCATCGACTGCCAGAGCAACGCCAAGGTCGATATCTGGTGGTTTGACAATGACCCAATAATTGATTGGGGCTTGCTTGAATTGGAAACCTCGAACGCCGGATGCGCCGCCCCGCAGGGCGCATAATTGAAGACACGGCGCATCACCAGATATTTAGACGACAAACAAAGTCCCAGAAGGTTGATATCTCAGCCACATGGCCGGGCAATTCTCAGGTCAAGTCTTGTTAGCTCAGGCCGCGCGGACTACGCTCTCGGACTAGCGTCTGCCGGTCCGTCATGTCCCCTAGCCCACACTTCTCACATCACTCCGTCGCGAGAGCGCCGAGACCCCGCCTGCTTGCGTGCGGCGGACCGGGGGCGGGCGAAGGCGTAGCCATCCCTACGTCGAGCTCGACAACGGGAGCAGCACGCGAGCAGGTGGATGGATCGGCGCTCGCAGTAGGAGGGGTGTGAGACGTGGGGGCTGACTTTGTCCATCTGCACCTGCACAGCGAGTTCTCGCTGCGCGATTCCACGATCCGCATCAAGGCGCTGATCAAGCGTTGCGTGGAGCTGGGTCAGCCTGCGGTGGCGCTGACCGACGACAGCAACCTGTTCGCGCTGGTGAAGTTCTACCGGGCGGCAATGGCGGCGGGGATCAAGCCGATTGCCGGTGCAGATGTCTGGGTGGCCGAGCCCGGACAGGTGCCTGGGCGCTTCACCCTGCTCTGCCAGGACCATGCCGGCTACCTCAACCTCGCCCGGCTGGTCAGCCGCGCCTACCGCGAAGGCCACCAAGGCGAGCGCGTGGTGGTCGAGGCGGCGTGGCTGGATGCGATGAACGAAGGCCTGATCGCCCTTGCCGGCCGCGACAGCGAAATCGGCATGGCCCTGCGCGAAGGTCGGGATGCCGTGGCGGCGCAGGCGCTACAGCACTGGCACCGCGTGTTCGGCGATCGCCTGTGTCTGGAGCTGACCCGCTGTGGTCGCGCCGGCGAGGACGCCTGGGTGGCCGGCGCGGTCGAACTGGCACAGCAGTTCCAGATTCCGGCGATCGCCAGCAACGACGTGCGCTTCCTGGCCGCCAGCGATTTCGAGGCGCACGAGGCGCGCGTCTGCATTTCCAGCGGCCGCGTGCTGGCCGATCCGAAGCGGCCGCGCGACTACAGCGAGCAGCAGTACCTGAAATCGGCCGAGGAAATGGCCGAGTTGTTCGCCGACCTGCCGGAGGCGCTGGAGAACAGCGTGCGACTGGCTGAGCGCTGCAACCTCGAGCTACGCCTCGGCGAATACTTCCTGCCGCAGTTCCCGGTGCCCGAGGGCGAAACCCTCGACAGCCACCTGCGCCACGAATCCGAGCGCGGCCTGCAGGCGCGGCTGGAGCAGAACCCACTGGCTGGCGATTTCACCCGCGAAGATTACGACCGGCGCCTCGACCGCGAGCTGGGCGTCATCATCCAGATGGGCTTCCCCGGCTACTTCCTGATCGTGGCCGACTTCATCCGCTGGGCGAAGGAGCACCAGATCCCGGTGGGCCCGGGCCGTGGTTCCGGCGCCGGCTCGCTGGTGGCCTGGTCGCTGGGCATCACCGACCTCGATCCGCTGGCCTATGACCTGCTGTTCGAGCGCTTCCTGAACCCTGAGCGCGTGTCGATGCCCGACTTCGACATCGACTTCTGCATGGACCGCCGCGACGAGGTGATCGACTACGTCGCCGAGGCCTATGGGCGCGACAAGGTCGGCCAGATCATCACCTACGGCACCATGGCGGCGAAGGCCGTGGTGCGAGATACCGGCCGCGTGCTCGGCATGCCCTATCCGGTGGTCGATGGCATCGCCAAGCTGGTGCCGAACGTTCTCGGCATCTCGCTGGACGATGCGCTGGGCCGCAGCGAAAAGGCGGCCAAGGACAATGAGCTGGCGTCGTCGGAGCTGATCCAGCGCTACCAGAGCGAGGACGAAGTCCGCGAACTGATCGACCTTGCGCTCAAGCTCGAAAACCTGACTCGAAACGCCGGCAAGCACGCAGGTGGCGTGGTCATCGGCCCATCACCGCTCACCGACTTCTCCCCGCTGTATGCCGAAGAAGGCAGCAGCGGCATGGTCACCCAGTTCGACAAGAACGATGTCGAGTCGGTGGGCCTGGTCAAGTTCGACTTCCTCGGACTGCGAACACTCACGATTATTGACTGGGCGGTGAAGGCCATCGACCGCCGCCGCAAGGTCGCCGGAGAAGAACCGCTGGACGTGATCCAGCTGCCGCTGGACGACCCGGACACCTACGCCCTTCTCTCGCGTGGCGAAACCACGGCGGTGTTCCAGTTCGAGTCGCGCGGCATGAAGGACTACATCCGAAAGCTGCAGCCGACGGTGTTCGAGGACCTGATCGCACTGGCCGCGCTGTACCGTCCCGGCCCGCTCAACTCCGGCATGGTCGACGACTTCATCGACCGTCGTCATGGCCGCGCCGAAGTCAGCTATCCGCACCCGCTGCTGGAACCGATCCTGAAGCCGACCTACGGCGTGATCGTGTACCAGGAGCAGGTGATGCAGATCGCCCAGGTCATGGGTGGCTACAGCCTCGGCGGCGCCGACCTGCTGCGTCGCGCCATGGGCAAGAAGAAGCCCGAGGAGATGGCCAAGGAGCGCGTCAAGTTCGAAGCCGGCGCCGAGCAGAACAACATCGACCCGAAGCTCGCCTCGTCGATCTTCGACCTGATGGAAAAGTTCGCCGAGTACGGCTTCAACAAGTCGCACTCCGCCGCCTATGCGCTTGTCGCCTACCAGACCGCCTGGCTGAAGGCGCACTACCCGGCCGAATTCATGGCCGCGGTGATGTCCAGCGACATGGACAGCACCGAAAAGGTAGTCAACTTCATCGAAGAGGCGCGGCGTGGTGGTATCGAAGTATTGCCGCCGGACATCAATTCGTCGGGCTGGATGTTCGAGGCGCTGCCTGATGGCCGCATCCGCTACGGCCTCGGTGCGATCAAGGGTGTCGGCCATGGCGCGATTACGTCCATCGTCGAGCAGCGCGAAGCCGCGGGAGCGTACGCCAACCTCTACGATCTGTGTCGCCGCAACGACGACGGCAAGCTCAATCGCCGCGTCATCGAGGCGATGATCCTGAGCGGCGCGTTGGATGGCCTTGGTGCCAATCGTGCTTCATTGACCGCCCAGTTGCCCGACGTGCTTCGCGCCACCGAACAGGCGCGACGCGAGCGCGACGCCGGCCAGTCGTCGCTGTTCGGCGGCGGCGAAGCGGTCGAATCGACACCGCCTCTGGAACTTGTCGAAGTCCCGGAATGGCCGGTCAAGCAACGCCTGCTGGGCGAACGCGACACATTGGGACACTTCCTCAGCGGCCACCCGATGGACGCCATCCGCGACCTGCTGGGCTCACTGGTCAGCGCTGACCTCGGCAATCTCGACAGCATCCCGATGACCGAGCGACCGCGCGGCCCGGAGGCCAACGCCACAGTCGCCGGCCTCGTCGGTGGCGTGCGTCGACGCGGCGACTCGCAGCTGTTCGCGCAGATCGAGGATGGCCGCGGGCGTATCGAAGCGGCTTTCTTCAGCGACGCTGCCCGCGACTACGGCAATCTGCTGAGCCGCGATCGCGTTGTGGTGCTGGAAGGCCGCCTGTCCACCGACGCCTTCAACGGCGGCTACAACCTGCGCGTGCGCCAGGCCTGGGATTTCGAGGACCTGCTGGGTGACCGCGCACGTCGCCTGCTGGTGGAGCTCGACGACCGCGAAGGTGGCCGGCTCGCCGCCTTCCGCGAGCTGCTGGGCCAGTACCAGCCCGGCGACACCGCCATCGCCCTGCAGCTCACCATTCCCGGCGGACAGGGTGTGCTGCACTGGAACGGCCAGCATGGCGTCCGCGCCTGCCCCGAGCTGATCGACGCCCTGCGCCCGCTGCCCGGCGTCGGCACGGTCAAGCTTGACCTGCGGCCTGCCGAAGACAGCATCAACTGATCAGGCGCCTGCCGTCGCTCAACACACTTCCGCAGACGGCTCGCAAAAGCATCCGCTTGCTTCACCCGGCGCCGCCGTCGACGGCCCCGTTACACAGAAAAATCGCTGGTGATCTGCCGGCGACCGGCACACACTTTGTTTCTGCGACCGGAGCGACGAGGTGAGCCATGGCGCCAGACTGCAATCGCGGAATTCCTGCCTCGCGGCGCTTCCTCGCGCTGTGCCTGCTCATGCTGGCTATCCTCCAGGCACAAGCTGCCGACCTGACGCTCTTTGACGACCAGCTTCAGAACGGCTTCCAGGACTGGTCATGGCAGCCGGGCGGTGACGGCGAAACCGATGTCGACATGGCGCTGGCCACTCCAGTGCACTCCGGCTCGAAGGCCATCGACTACCGCGCACATGACTGGAACGGCCTGTCCTTCGCGCACCCGACACTGGACTTCGCCACCACCGACCATCCGCAGCTGCGCTTTTACGTGCGCGGCGCGGCAGGCGACGAACAGCTGACCCTGGTGCTGCAGAAAGATGGCGGCGTGGCTGGCAGCGCCGCACTGGACGGATTCATCGTGGGCGGTGGCATTGCGTCGGGTGCCTGGCGCGAGGTGCGGGTGGACCTGCGCGAGCCACCGCTGTCGATCCTCGGCAGCATCGACCGCGTCGACCTGCAGGACGCCACCGGTGTCGCCGGCCACGCCAACGCGCAGCGTGTGTTCATCGACGACGTGCAGCTGCTGGCGCCGCCGCCCAGCGAGCCCGCGATCTTCGCCGACAGCTTCGAGGGCGGCGTTGGCAACGTCGCTCCGGTGGCCGCGGCCGACAGCTACAGCGTGGCCAAGGGCGGCACCCTCGCGCCGACGGCGCCCGGTGTGCTCGGCAACGACAATGACGCCAATGGCGATCCGCTGAGTGCGGTGCTGGTGTCCGGTCCCGCGCATGCCGCGGCCTTCAACCTCAATGCCAACGGCAGCTTCAGCTATACCCACGACGATGGCGCCGATGCGGCCGACGGCTTCAGCTATCGTGCCAGCGACGGCAGCGCGCAGTCGGCGCCGGTCACGGTCAGCCTTGCCATACAGGCTCCGGCGGCCAGCACGCCCTGGGTGGATGGCTACTACGTCGGCTACGAGAAGGACCTGTATCCGGTTGCCGATCTGGACTTCACGGCCATCACCCACCTGATGGTCGGGCGGCTGATCCCCAACAGCAATGGCACGCTGACCACGCACTTCGACATCGACGCCGTGAACGGTCCGATATTCGCGCAGGACGCCATCAACGCCGCACACGCGGCCGGCCGCACAGCCATCTTCATGGTCGGTGGCGCAGGTGAACTCGCCGGCTGGCGCGGCGCGGCGTCCAACGCCAATCGCGCGGCTTTCGTGACCAACCTGCTGGCAGCCGTGGACAGCTACGGTGCCGACGGGCTCGACCTCGACTGGGAACCCGTGGACGCCATCGACCGCGCGCCCCTGCTGGCACTCGCAAATGATCTGCGGACCGCGCGGCCGAACCTGCTGCTGACCATGCCGGTACCGGGCATCAACACCAACTTCCCACCCAATGACGAGGCCACGTTCTTCGCTTCGCTGCATCCGCTGCTCGACCAGATCAACGTGATGAGCTACGACATGGCGCAGGACTACAACGGCTGGGACAGCTGGTTCAGCTCGGCGCTGCACGGCGAATACGGCAACGCGCCGATGTCGGTGTCCTCCAGCGTGGATTACTACCAGGGCCTCGGCATCCCGGCTGCCAAGCTCGGCCTGGGCATCGGTTTCTATGGAGCCTGCTTCAACGGCATCAGCCAACCGCGGCAGCCGGCCGAAGGTCTGCTGGTCGCCAGTGATGGCGCGATGAGCTATGCCAACATCGCCAACAGCTACCTGCCACTGATGACGCGCACCTACGACGCCACCGCCGATGCGCCCTGGCTGGGCAGCGCCACGCCCAAGGGTCCGCAAGGCTGCACTTATGTCAGCTATGAAGATGCCGAGTCGATCGCGGCCAAGGGTGCCTATGCCGATGCGCAGGGCCTCGGCGGCACCATCATCTGGACCATCGCCCAGGGCCACCGTGCCGGCCAGGTTCCCCCCGATCCACTGCTGGATGCCGTGGGCGACGCCTTCCTGGGCGATGGCGTACCGGCAGCGACGCTGCAGATCGAGCAGGACGTGACCGTCGACTCCATGCTCAGCGACCGCTTCACCTGGATCGATGCCTCCGGACAGCCGCGCTCGGCGTCATTGGCCCACAACGATACCGCCGCCGGCCCGGGCGGATCTCGCGGCGGTGCCATGCGCCAGTTCACATACCGCCTGCCCGGCGGCGCGACGCGCACCGCTGGCGTCACCAACTACGGCAACGGCGGCTACGGTGGTTTCGGCTATGTGGTGTCCCATTCGGCCTGGCCCGACAACGGTGGCGGCTGCCGTGCCGACGATTCGCCGCTCGGCTTCAAGATTCCTGGCACCTTTGAGCGCGTGTTCCAAGGGCGCCATCACGCCATCTTCCGTTTCCGCCAGGACTACCCGCGCAACTGCGCCCAGGTCACGCCGGTGGCATCCATCCCGCTACCCGTGACCATCGACTGGGTGTTTTCCACAGGTCGCGACAACCCGCTGTGGTCGATCACCTTCGATATGGCGCAGCCCGGAAAGGAGATCGCGGTCGATACGCTGCTTGATGATTCCCGTGCGCCCTACGGCGAGCTGGAGTTTGACGGCGCTGGCGTACAAAACCTGTCCGGCATCGCCTGGGGCGACCGCTGGAAATTCACCACCACCAGCACGCCGCTGACGCTGAACAGCCACTGGAGCTGGAACGTGCCCAACAGCGTGCCCTACGTCGAAGAGTGGATCGACGCCACCGACGCCAGCATGGGTCTGGTGCAGTCGCGCACGATGACGCAGCAGGACGCCGGTGCGCGCAACCAGTGGTACAACGACATCACCGCCTACTGGAACAAGACCTCGGCCGACGGCAATGCCGGTGGTGCCTATCGCATGCCGTGGAACGACAGCTGGCCCTACCAGGCTGCCGAATTCTCGCTTGATCCCGGCACGCCCAATACGGGAACCAACAATGCGCGGCTGACCTGGGGCACATCCTACGGCTTCATCGGGCAGGCCAGCTACGACGTGTACGACGGCGTGATTGCCACTGCGCCCGGGCATCCGCGCAAGAGCTACGCGGTCTACATCGTGCTGGGCACCCACAGCAGCGCCCCGGTGGCGGCACAGGTCACCCAGATCGAGACCCTCCAGACCCTGACGCTGAGCGCGACCGTGGGTGGTGTGGTCACTGCTGGCCCACGCGGCGTGGCCGACAGCACGGCGATGACCTATGAGCCGGCCGGCTACGACCCGGTCTACGGCGCGCTGGCGTTCACTGCCAGTGGCAATCAGTTGGACGCCACCATCCAGGTTGGCGCCGGCACGCTGACGCACCCGCTGATCGTTCTGCGTGGCTATACCGCTGCAACACCACCGTCACTGGTACGCCTGGGCGACACCGCGCTCACCGCGGATATCGACTACTTCGCCTCGGTACGTGATGACGCCGACGAGCTGTGGATCACGCTGGATCGCGACCTGACCGGGGCGGGAAACCGGCTGCGCGTGGATCCCTGAAGGCCGGCGGAACATACCTGACCTGTCGCAGCGTCAGCGCGACGCTGCCAGCTCCTGGCCAAACATGATCCGGTGACCGTCCACCGTAAGCACGCCAAATTCCCGCATGCCCCAGGGCTTGTCGGCGAGAACCTGCGTGAACTCCGCACCGGTGGCTTCCAGCTCGGCGAAGAGTGAACGCGCGTCAGTCACGGTGACGTAGCCATACCAGGAGTGGTCGCCCAGCTGTGCCGCCGGGATGGCATCGACGCATTCACCCAGCATCACGCGAAACCCACCACGGGCGAGAAAACTCCAGCCCGGCGCCGTGAACTCCAAAGTCATGCCCAGCACGGATTCGTAGTACCGGGTAGAACGCGCCAGATCGGGTACTGCCAGCACGAAGCGCACTTTGGTGATTTCCGCCATGAATCCCTCCGAATTCAAGCCAGACGCGTGATTATCCGCCTGCCTTGCCGCCTCGCCCGCCCTGTTTGCGCGACGCCCGTGGCTTTTTCGGTTTCGGCACCGGCATGTGTTTCGACGTCTCCAGCAGCAGCCGCTGGAGACGCTCGGGACTATCCAACAACTCGTCAGCAATGGGATGTTCCCTGGCGCCCGGATACGGTGGCCCCGTGGGCAAATCCAGCCCAAGCGCATCGACCGCAGCGGATGGCCTCACGAACAACTGGTTGTCACAGGCTAGTGCGACGACCTTGGCATCCACGTAGACGGCGTACTCGCCAAACATCTTGCGATAGGACAGCCGCTCGCCCAGAGATGCCTGCTCAGCCACGTACTCCACGAAATCCTGATCTGTCGCCATCGAAACACAGTCTCTCAAGTTGCAATCGCGCCGGCGGTGCCACGCCGCGAACCGCGATTGGCCAGACCATTCCCCACCGTGCCGAACCAGCGTATCGACATGGATGACGAGATCGCAATCCGCCGCCCCGCCAAGCGAATCGGCTCGACTTTACTCCCGCAAAGGGGCCAGCTCGTTGATCATGGGTCCGCTGCTATACTGCCGAGCTGTTTCCGGGTGCCCGCAAATCATTCGCCATGAATCCAAACTTCCTCGATTTCGAGCAACCCATCGCCGAACTGGACGCCAAAATCCAGGAACTGCGCCACGCCAGCCACGGCTCCGCGCTCAGCATCGAGGATGAGATCGGCCGTCTGCAGGATAAACTGCGCACGCGTACCGCCGAAATCTTCAAGGCGCTGACGCCGTGGCAGGTCGCTCAGCTGTCGCGCCATCCGCAGCGCCCGTACAGCAACGATTATTTCGGGCTGATCCTGGACGAGTTCCACGAACTGGCCGGCGATCGCGCCTATGCTGACGACGCCGCCATCGTCGGCGGCCTCGGTCGCATCGACGGCCGCTCGGTGGTCGTGATCGGCCAGCAGAAGGGGCGCGACACCAAGGCCAAGGTCAAGCGCAACTTCGGCATGCCGCGTCCAGAAGGTTATCGCAAGGCGCTGCGCCTGATGAAGCTCGCCGAGCGATTCAAGCTGCCGCTGCTGACCTTCATCGACACGCCGGGCGCCTATCCGGGCGTTGGCGCCGAAGAACGCGGCCAGAGCGAAGCGATCGCCCGCAACCTGATCGAGATGGCTGAGCTGCGCATTCCCATCATCGCCACGGTCATTGGCGAAGGCGGCTCCGGCGGTGCGCTGGCCATCGGCGTGGCCGACCGAATGCTGATGCTGGAATACAGCACCTACTCGGTGATCTCGCCGGAAGGCTGCGCCTCGATCCTGTGGAAGAGCGCCGACAAGGCGCGTGACGCCGCCGAAGCCCTCGGTCTGACCGCGCCACGCCTGAAAGAACTCGGCCTGATCGACAGCATCATCAAGGAACCACTGGGCGGCGCCCACCGCAACGCCAAGGCCATGGCGGAAACCCTGCGCAACACCCTGCTAGACCAGCTCGACCAGCTGGGCAAGCTGTCCACTGACGAGATGCTGGAGCAGCGCTACCGCCGCATCCGCGGTTTCGGGAAGTTTGAAGCCGCCTGATAGCGCTTGAAGCAATAAGCGTCACGCGTTGACGGGAAGTCTCTTATGGGATTCTTAGGCACGCGGCACCTCCCATAAGCGGCCCGGCCTAGTGACTTTGCAGTGATAGCAGGCGCTGGTCTTGTCATCATGGTTGTACCAAGAGTGGCTGCCACCTGCTGACTCACAGTCTTTGCCTTTGTCGCAGACACCCAAGTCAATGAGGATCCATGGCAAAAGCCCTCGGATCATGGTCCTCCAGCGATACGGCGATGGCTTTCCTGAAGTACTCATCTCCCGCCTAACTCAAGCTTTGCAACAACAAGGCCACCTCAAACCCAGCCCGCCACCATCACCCGCTTGTGGTGGACGAGCTGCTCGTAGCCGTCCTCCGGCACCGGCAGCACTTCGACGCGTGAGAAACCGATGCGCTGCATGATCCAGACCAGCGCTTCGACGCTGGGAACGAGGCAGATGCCGGTGGTTGAGGCTTCCGGTCCGTGGGTTTCGCCAGTCTCGTCGATGATGCCGAAGCTGCCCTTCAGCGGCCTGACGAAGCGGTAGCTGCCGTAGTCGACCCAGCCAGTCTGGCCTGGCACCACCTGGGTTTCGACCAGGCATAGGTCCTTGCACATGGCCCGCGCCATGCGCAGCGCGCCGACCGGGTTTTCCAGGTGATAGATCAGGCCGAAGCACAGCACCAGGTCGTGCTGGCCGATGCTGGCGGGATCGAGGTCATGGATGTCCGACTGGAGCAACGACCAGTTCGAAAGACCCATCGCATCGCGAATCAGGCTGGCATCGGCCACATGCTCGTCGCGGGCATCGACGCCCAGCACCTTGTCGAAGCCACGACGGGCCAGGTGCATGGAAAACCAGCCCTGGTGGCAGGCCATGTCCACGGCGCTGCGGCCGCCGAATTCACCACCGAAATGCGCATCCAGCGCCGCATCCAGCATCTGCGTGCGGGTGGTGTGGATCAGGTCCAGCGCGCCGCCGTCATAGGTGGGCGTAGTGACCCCTGACGGCAACGGGAAGGGGTAGAACCAGGTCTTGGCCAGCGCCTTTGCTTCCAATGCTGCGGTATCCGTCGCGCTCATGCCGTCCATCCGTCGAGAAAGCGGCGATTTTACCTGATCGCCAGCGGCCGTCCCGCCGGCCGTCGTCACGACGTTCGACACCCGTACCGGACCCGGCCGCTCGGTATAATCGCGTTTTCCCTAACGCAGTGAGTCTGGGCCATGCCCGAGATGATGAAGGCGCTGGTCAAGCGCGAAGCCGGTCCCGGTATCTGGATGGAATCCGTACCGGTGCCGGAGGTCGGCCCCAACGAGGTGCTGATCAAGCTGGAAAAGACCGCGATCTGCGGCACCGACCTGCACATCTACAAGTGGGATGAGTGGAGCCAGCGGACGATCAAGCCGGGGCTGGTCATCGGCCACGAGTTTGTTGGCCGCATCGTCGAGCTGGGTTCGGCCGTCACCGGCTACAGCGTTGGTGATCGCGTCTCCGCCGAAGGCCATATCGTCTGCGGCCATTGCCGAAACTGCCGTGCCGGTCGCCAGCACCTGTGCCCGAACACGGTCGGCATCGGCGTCAACCGCAACGGCGCCTTCGCCGAATACGTGGCCATGCCGGCCAGCAACCTGTGGCCGATTCCCGACCAGATTCCCAGCGAGCTGGCCGCCTTCTTCGATCCCTACGGCAACGCCGCGCACTGTGCGCTGGAGTTCGACGTCATCGGCGAAGACGTGCTGATCACCGGCGCCGGCCCCATCGGCATCATCGCCGCCGGTATCTGCAAGCACGTCGGCGCGCGCAACGTGGTGGTCACCGACGTCAACGACTATCGCCTGAAGCTCGCCGCCGACATGGGCGCCACGCGGGTGGTGAACGTCTCGCAGCAGTCGGTGAAGGACGTGATGAGCGACCTGCACATGGAGGGCTTCGACGTCGCGCTCGAAATGTCCGGCCATCCGGGAGCCTTCAACGACATGCTCGATTGCATGTACCACGGCGGCAAGATCGCCCTGCTCGGCATCCTGCCCAACGGCGCCGGCATCAACTGGGACAAGGTGATCTTCAAGGGTCTGACCCTGCACGGCATCTACGGCCGGCGCATGTACGAAACCTGGTACAAGATGACGCAGATGGTGCTGACCGGCTTCCCGCTGCAGAAGGTGCTGACCCACCAGATCCATATCGACGACTTCCAGAAGGGCTTCGACCTGATGGCAGCCGGCAACTGCGGCAAGGTGGTCTGCAGCTGGAACTGATCGCGGTAACATGTTCGTCACATCGTCGGCACCAAGCGTTTGCTGTCGACATCTTTCTGCAACATCCATCGACGGGGAGTCGACCATGAAACGTTGCCTGGCTTTGCTGCTGCTGTCCGCCCTGCCCCTCGGGGCTTCCGCGCAATCGCTGTTCGGCGATGACTGGGCCGAAGGCCACGAGTTGCCCAAGACCTTCGGTGTCGGTGCCGACATGTTCAGCATGCATCAGGACTATGACATCGCCGCCCTGCAGTTCACGCTGCCTGGCGTGGATCTCCCCGACCCAAGCGTCATCAAGGTGGAGAACCGCGCCTGGAACGTCGACGTCAAACTGGATGCCTGGGTGCTGCCGTTCCTGAACGTCTTTGCCATCCTCGGCCACGTCGAAGGTGACACCGATGTCGATCTGCGCGCCGTGGACATTCCCGGTGCCCCGGCCGGCGTACTGGGACAGCTGCCGATCAGCTATGACGGCCGCGTCTACGGCGGCGGACTCACCCTCGCCTATGGCAGTGACAAGTGGTTCGCCAGCCTGACTGGCGCATGGACGCGCAGCAGCCTGTCCGGTGACTTCGATTCCAGCGTCCGCGCCAAGACCTGGCAGCCACGCATCGGCCTGATCCGCGACGACCTGCGTTTCTGGGTCGGCGGCTTCTACCTCGACACCACTGAAAAGCATTCCGGCGCCATCGCGCTGCCGGGTGTCGGCACGGTGCCGTTCGCGGTGGAGCTGGAGTCGTCGAACAAGTTCAACCCGACGCTGGGCATCGGCTACGACTTCGCACGCAACGCAGAACTCAGCGTCGAGTTCGGCCACGGCGGCGACCGCACCATGACCCTGGCCAATTTCACCTGGCGTTTCGGCGACTGATGACCGCCGCAGTACGTCAGCCGTCACAGGAAACCCGGGCCATGTTCCCGGGTTTCCGCTTTCTGTCGCGACTGTCTGCCCTTCTGCTGTTGTTCCTTGCGTCATCAGCGACGCTGCACGCCTACGAACTGGATCCCTACTACCAGCGCCTGACGCCGCTCAGGGACGCCACGCCGGTACTCAACCGCGAGATGAACCGCGCGATTGCCGACGCGGCGGAGGAATGCGCGTCGACTCGCAGCGAACGCTGCATCATCGACAGCATCTTCCATCGCGTGGGCGGCCATCACTGGGTGGATCACCTGGAAAGCTGGGCCTGGCATTCGCCGGAAGTGCAGCGCATCGAGACACCGCGCAAGGCGTCGATCTACTACGGCATTCCGTTCTGGGCCAGCCGCAACAGCTACCTGTTCAAGGTTGGACCGATCATCAGCGTCGCCAGCGTGCGCATCGGTACCGACAAGATCGGTCACTTCCTCTCGCAGGGCCGGAAGTACAACCTGCGCTGGCGGAAAGAACGCGACGAAGCGCAGGCCGCGACCTGGTCGGCCATCACCGAGCGCGGCATCTTCGGCCAGATGACCACCGGCGACTATTCCAACGCCGACCTGGTCGCCAACTACGAAGGCCACCGTTTCTACCGCGAGCTTTTCGAAGACGACATCGTTCCGGGTCGGAAGGCGCTCCTGCGCCGCACGCGCAGCGGCTGGGTGGTGCAGCGCGACTTCGACTGGGCCAGCCACGTGAACGCCTACTGGGACGAAGCACTGAACGCTAGCTACTACGACGTACTGTTGCGGCCCTTCATCGAGCCGCACATCCGCGCCTATTGCGGGGACTATCGTCGCGCCCCGGAGCAATACCGCATCGACCCGGCTGAAGACCAGCGGCTTGGCGAACGCTATGCCTTCCTGCACCTGCGTGAGGCCCACGAGCTGCGCCTGCCCAACCTCTGCGCCAGCACCGGCACCGACTGACACATCCCTTACAATTCCCGGCAATCGCAGCACCTCGCCCTGTCAGCATCGCGATGCCGCAAGCAACCGATCACGCATCCCGGAGACCACCATGTCCGCCACCATCCAGCGCCTGTCTACCGAACTCGACGGCATCCGCGAGCAGGGACTGTTCAAGTCCGAGCGCATCATCGCCAGCCCGCAGTCCGGCGAGATCACGCTGGCGGACGGTCGTCGCGTGCTCAATTTCTGCGCCAACAACTACCTTGGGCTGGCTGATCACCCGGACGTGATCCAGGCTGCCAAGGAAGCGCTGGATACGCACGGCTTCGGCATGGCCAGCGTGCGCTTCATCTGCGGCACCCAGGACCTGCACAAGGAGCTGGAAGCGAAGATCGCGGAGTTCTTCGGCACCGAGGACAGCATCCTCTACGCCGCCTGCTTCGACGCCAATGGCGGCCTGTTCGAACCGCTGCTGGGCCCGGAAGACGCCATCATTTCCGATGCACTGAACCATGCCTCGATCATCGACGGCGTGCGCCTGTGCAAGGCGAAGCGCTACCGCTACGCCAACTGCGACATGGCCGACCTCGAAACGCAGCTGAAGCAGGCACGTGCCGATGGCGTACGCGACATCCTCGTTACGACCGACGGCGTATTCAGTATGGACGGCTTCATCGCGCCGCTGGACCAGATTACGGCGCTGGCGGCGAAATACGACGCCCTGGTGCATATCGACGAATGCCATGCCACCGGCTTCGTCGGTGCCAGCGGGCGCGGCTCGGCCGAAGCACGCGGCGTGCTGGATCGCATCGACATCATCACCGGTACGCTGGGCAAGGCGCTGGGTGGCGCGCTGGGCGGCTTCACCACCGGCAAACGCGAAGTGATCGAAATGCTGCGCCAGCGCTCGCGACCGTATTTGTTCTCGAACTCGCTGCCGCCGCATGTGGTCGCTGCGGGCACCAAGGTTTTTGACATGCTCGCCGCCGCCGGCGATCTGCGCGAACGCCTGAACGACAACACCCGCCACTTCCGCCAGCGCATGACCGAAGCCGGCTTCGACCTCAAACCCGGTGAGCACCCGATCTGCCCGGTGATGCTCTACGACGCGCCGCTGGCGCAGCAGTTCGCGGAAGAGCTGCTGAAGGAAGGCGTCTACGCCATCGGCTTTTTCTTTCCGGTGGTACCGAAAGGCCAGGCCCGCATCCGCACCCAGATGAGCGCCGCGCATACGCGTGAGCAGGTCGACAAAGCCATTGATGCCTTCCTCCGGGTTGGCAGACGACTGGGCGTGCTGAAAGACTGATCGTTCCAACGACGACCAGCATCATGCACAAAACAACCGCGATGATTGGAACCCGGGACTTCGGCAGCTTCCGCTTAGAGCGCCGGAACGGTGTCTGCGCACTGATCGGCCCGGATGGGCTGGAGTTCTCCGCTTCGGCGGATGCTGGCGGCCGCGGACTGGCGGGTGTCGACACGCTTGGTCAACGAGCGCTTCTGGCTCCCACTGGCGCTGTCGAGCACAGCATGAGTTTCCGATTCCGCTCCCGCGGGCTGTTCGCTGCAGAGCCAGGCATGCATCTGGCGCTTGGCCTCACCGGCGACTGGCGCAAGAGCGACCCGAACCAGAACACGTTCAACGGCAAAGTGGTCGGTCGCGGCGCGATCATCGGCAACGTGTCGGGTGCGCCGTTCGGTTGCCCGATCTCGCCGATTGTCCAACTGGAGTCATTCCACCGCCGGGGAAACAGGTTGGTGGAAGGTAGTGGCAGCGTGGTGCTGCTTGATGATCACTGGTACCAGATGGAACTCACCGCCAGCCTGCGCGGCCGAATGGCCTACCGCGTTTCCAATGATGCCAATGAACTGCTGTCAGCCGCAGAAGACGACGATGCCGGCGCCGATGTCGAGAACGGACTGGGTGGCTGGTGGATCACCCATGTATTCAGCGACAAGGCCCCACATATCGATTGGAGCTTCGATATCAACGACCTAAGGGTCTCCTGGCTTTGACCCATCGTCTACGCGTATTGCGTAGACGATGGGCTGCAGATCTACCCCTCTCACGGATTGGGGATACAGATGGCGTAGACCGTAATCGTCGTTGATGGCGTGTTGTTGCTGAAGGACACGGCGGTAGCAGTCCAGGTTGTGGCGCTCGACGGATAGCTCTGGGAAATCTGGTAGCCCTGCTGCTGGTTGGACTGCACACCGCCACCCACCAGTCGCGGCGTCGCCCCGCTGCAGGTCGCCGTACCGGTCAATGTCTCGCCCGCGTTGAAGTTGGTGTCGGTCACCGGCGTACCTGGGACGATTGCGATCGTGCTTACCGAGCCTGCCGGGCCTTGCGGGCCTTGTTCGCCCTGTGCACCGGTCAGGCCTTGCTCGCCCTGCGGGCCGACTGGACCCTGAAGGCCGGTATCGCCAGTGTCGCCCTTGTCACCCTTCGGACCCGCCGGGCCTTGTTCGCCCTGTGCACCGGTCAGGCCTTGCTCGCCCTGCGGGCCGGCTGGACCCTGAAGGCCGGTATCGCCAGTGTCACCCTTGTCACCCTTCGGACCTGCCGGGCCTTGTTCGCCCTGTGCACCGGTCAGGCCTTGCTCGCCCTGCGGGCCGGCTGGACCCTGAAGGCCGGTATCGCCAGTGTCGCCCTTGTCACCCTTCGGACCTGCCGGGCCTTGTTCGCCCTGTGCACCGGTCAGGCCTTGCTCGCCCTGCGGGCCGCCTGGACCCTGAAGGCCGGTATCGCCAGTGTCGCCCTTGTCACCCTTCGGACCTGCCGGGCCTTGTTCGCCCTGTGCACCGGTCAGG
>Ga0209607_1001142_pt1 | contig 22369 bp, 18 predicted proteins | sample AD_UKC117_MetaG_FD_184413 | JGI IMG/M metagenome (GOLD analysis project Ga0209607, IMG submission 184413) | Active sludge microbial communities of municipal wastewater-treating anaerobic digesters from Hong Kong - AD_UKC117_MetaG (SPAdes)... | ecosystem: Engineered > Bioreactor > Anaerobic >... | reverse complement strand
CATTGAGAATATTTGGGCTGGCCGATCTGGGCATTTTGGTTGAATTGCCTCGCGCCAGGCGGTTTTCTGGCTGCTGGCTGGCATCCTGGCCATAAGATTGCGTATACTTGCATCTGACCTGACAAAATTTATATCATGGAAAAAGTGCAAAAAACAGATGACCAACAAGCTGCCCCTCGCAATCATTTTGCCTCATGGCGGTTTAGCTGTACCGCCGGAATTAACCGATCGGGTGGCGCTCACCCCGGAACAAATTTTTAATGAAGCCGATGCCTACGTAGATGAGATTTTTGACTTTCGCGATCGCGTGCAGCATTGGCTGAATTTTCCCTATGCCCGGGGCATTTTGGATGTCAACCGGCCGGACGACGCGGCGCTGCATCATCGGTTGGGTGATGGGGCAGTGAAAGGACAGACCAGCTATGGCGTGCCGGTTTTCCATGAGGGTCTGGCCCCGGATGTGGACATGGTGAATGGGCTGATCGCCGCGTACTGGCGACCCTGGCATGAGCAGTTGGCGGCGATTGTCGATGATACGGCCGTTAAACTGGTAGTCGATTGTCACAGTATGGCAGCCGTCGGGCCTTCCGCCTACGACGACCCCGAATCATTGCGACCGCGCGTTTCCGTGAGCAATCTGGGCGATGAAAATGGTGAGCCGCGGGCCAATTGGGCGCACATCAGCGCCCCGCCGGCTGCTGCCCGCTTTTTAGGCTGGCGTCTGGGCAAACTGTTAGCCGACATACCCGACCTGACGGCAACGGGCGCGCCGTATGCTATCAACCAGCCTTACCTGGGCGGCTGGGGCATGCGCATTTACGGCGGCACCTACAAGCCCTGGCTGATGATCGAACTAAGCCGGGCCTTGTACATCGGCCGGCAGACGAGCGATTCACCTATTGTGCCGCCTGACGCCGCCTTGCTGCGCCAACTGCGCGAACGCATTTGGCTGGCCATCGTCGACGTTTTGGACCTTTTGTAGCCCATCCATGAATTGCCTATGTTAGAAAGAATCGCGACCGCACTAAAAATTCCTGATTTAGCTTCGAATGAAGAGATCGCCCAAACCAGGCGTCTGAAAATCCTTCTCTTGTTTAGCGGTCTGGCGAGCTTTTCGATAATATTCTTTGTTCCCAAAGAGGTGAGGTACGATCCCCGGCTTTTCCCTTGGGCTATTGTTTACTATTTAAGTTGGACGGTTTACTGTCTGGCAGGGCTTTTTATTCTGGGCCGACTGCCTGGCTGGGTGGCAGCGCTGTGGTTGACAACTGGCATCTATCTCTACGTTTTGTCTGCCCTGGTGCTTAACAGCAGCAATCCCTACAATTTTCTGTTGGCCTATTTTTTGATCGTCCTGTTGATGGCTGCGCTGTTTTTGGGCAGGCGGGTGACCTTCTTTTTTGTGCTGCTGATTGGCGTTTCAACAGTTATTGTTAATTTTATTAATATCCCCAATTTGATGATGCCTTTGTTTTCTTTGGAAAACACCGGGTTGAATTTGGTTTCGTGGGTTCTGTTTTTTACCCTCTTCTCTATTTTGCTGCTGGTATTTATGAATTCGATGGATGAGCGTCATGCGCAGACTCGCCGCAGTGAAGAGGGTTACCGGCTTTTATTTGAGGTATCGCCTGTGGCCTTGTGGGAACATGATGCTTCGGCGGTGCTGGCGGATCTGGCGCAGGTGCAGGCAGCAGGAGTGACCGATGTGGCGGCTTATTTTCTGGCGCATCCGGAGGAAGCGGCGGCCTGTTTGGGCCAATTGCGGGTGCTGAATGTGAATGAAACGGCCGTTTCCCTCTTCAACGCGCCAGATAAACACACCCTCATGCACAGCCCCCACATCCCGCTAATGGTTGCGACGCAGCCGTCTGAGACACGGCGCCACATCGCCGCGAGCCTGGCGGCGCTAGCCGATGGCGCGTCCCATTTTGAATGCGAAACTGCCTGCGAAACGCTAAGCGGGAAAATGATTCAGGTCATCTACCGCTGGGTGGCCACCTCAGGCCAGGTGCAGCCCTATGGCCGCATCATCACGTCGGTGATCGATATTACCGCCCAAAAACAGGCCGAAACGATCCATCGCCGTTACAACGAACGCCTGCACCTCATTCACCAGATAGACATCGCCATTTTAGCCGCTAAATCTACCTCAGAAATTGCTTACGCCAGCCTGAAACTGCTCAAAAGCCTGGTTCCTTATGCCGAGGCACAAGTCTTACTTTTCGACCCAGAGGAGGGCGAAATGGTCTCCTTGGCCAGCAGCCAGGGCTTCGCAGACGCGCGTTTTCCGCTCACAAATTGGGAGGCGGTGCAGGACATGTTTCGGGGCAGCCCGGTGCAATTTGAGGATCTCCAGGCAGCAATGGAGCTTCCCCCGCTGCTTGAAAACCTGCGCCTGCCGGCCGGACGGTCCCTGTTTATGGTTCCGCTTTGGGAAAAAGGTGAGCTGGTTGGGGGAATTTGCGCCAATTTTACTGAGCCGGGCGCATTTACCGTTGAACACGTGGAAATTGTGCAGCAAGTCGCGGCGCCCTTAGCCATCGCGATGCAAAATGCACGTTTAATTGAAGCCGAAAGGAAAGAGCACCAACTCGCCGAGACGCTGCGCAATTTGGCCAATATCTCAAGCGCGGGCCAGGATCAGACGCAAATCCTCGATGCCATTTTGGTGCAGTTAGCCCGCGTTATCCGCTTCGATCGCGCTGCCATCACTTTGCGGATTGAAGGGGCTTATCAGATTGTGGCCCATCGTGGGCTGGAGTATGAACACGATAAATTGATTTCTGAGCGGATTCCACTGCTCTCGCACATGAGCCAGGTGATTGAGAGCTGCCGGCCGCACATCATCGCCGACACGAAGACTTCTGCCGACTGGATTGTGCTGCCCGGCGGCGAAGATATTCGCTGTTGGCTCGGTGTGCCGATGCTGGTGCGTGGCAAGATTGTCGGTCTCCTGACGTTGGATAAATATGAGCCGGACTTTTATAAAGAGTCGGATGCCAATCTGGCGCTGGCGTTTGCCAATCAGGCGGCGATTACGATTGAGAATGCGCGCTTGTATCAGCAGTTGCAGCAGTATACGGACCAATTGGAGCGGCGTGTGGTCGAGCGTGTGCGTGACCTGAACGCCCTGTACAATATTTCGGCGCTGTCTACCGAGCCGGCCGAAATGGAACCGGTTTTGGGCTCGGCGTTGGAGACGGTGCTGACGGCGTTGGGGTGTTTTGCTGGGGCGATCCATTTGCGGGATGATGAGGAAACGTTTCATTTGCTGCATGAAATTGGGGTGCCGGCTTATGTACGGCCGTTTATCGAGCACGTTCCCTTCGACCACGAAATCGTTGGGGATATGTTGTCTGGTAATGCTCCTACTAATACAGTCAAGGATATCGCCGGCACTTCGTTTGGCACGCAGTTCTCGCTGCAGCCCGGTGAACTAACCTATGCCGGAGCCTTGATGCGCTCTAAGGGCAAATTGATGGGCGTATTGAGTGCGGTTCACAATCTGGGCAGGCAGTTTACGGCCGAAGACCTGGCCTTGTTGGCGGCAATTGCTGACCATGTAGCGGTGACGATTGAAAACGGCCGTCTCCACCAGAACGCCCGCCAATTAGCCGTCATGCAGGAGCGCGAGCGCATGGCCCGCGAACTCCACGACTCGGTGACGCAATCGCTTTACAGCCTGACGCTGTTCGCCGAAGCCGGCCGTGAACTGTTGGAGGCTGGCAAGGTGTCCCGCGTTCAGGTTTACCTGAACCAGATTGTCGCCGCTTCCTTGCAAGCCCTGCGCGAAATGCGCCTGATGCTCTACGACCTGCGGTCTACGACCTTACTTGAAGAGGGTCTGGTGCAGGCGCTGCGTTACCGCCTGGAGAATGTGGAGGAACGCGCCGGTATCGAAACATCTCTCACTGCGCCAGAAAACATGCGTCTGCCGGCCGATGTCGAGGAAACTTTGTATCGGATATCGCAAGAGGCCCTGAACAATACGCTCAAACATGCCAGAGCTTCTCGCGTGGACATCACCATTCGCGTCGATACTTCCCACCTGACTCTGGAAGTGCAGGATAACGGCCGTGGCTTCCAGGCGCAAAATTGGGCAGCCCAAAAACCCGGTGGCGGGCTGCTGACCATGAAAAAGCAGGTGGAGCAGTTAAACGGCGCAATTGTCTTGCAGAGTGCCCCCGACCAGGGCACAAAGATTACTGTTCGGCTCAGCTATATCCCACCGGGAGGGCATGCGATGGAAGACAATGGAAAATCCAATTAAAGTTCTTATCGTCGACGACCACCACCTCGTGCGGGAAGGGTTGGCGGCTCTGTTGGAAGTAAAACCGGACGTGGAAGTTGTTGGCGTCGCTGCTGACGGCGACGAAGCAGTAGCCAAGGCCCGCGAACTGCGCCCGGACGTGATCTTGTTGGATCTGGTTATGCCCAACAAGGATGGCATAACGGCCATCCGCGAAATTCGGGAGAACGATCCGCGGTCAAAAATCCTCGTACTCACCAGTTTTACGGAAGTCAGCCGGGTGCGCGCGGCCATTGACGCTGGCGCGATGGGCTATCAACTCAAGGATTCTTCTCCGGAGGAGTTGTTGCAGTCGATTTTTGCCGTTTACCAGGGACAAATGCCCCTGCACCCGCTTGTGGCGCGCAAAATCGTGGGTGTAAAGCCGGCGATCAAGGCTGAAGAGGGGGAATCTGAAGAACTGACCGAGCGGGAAACGGCCGTTTTGGAACTCATCGCCCAGGGTTTTTCCAACCGGGAAATCGCGTTGCACCTCAACATCAGCGTGCGCACAATCACCACCCACGTCAGCCGCATCCTGGCCAAGCTAAACCTTGAAAATCGTACCCAGGCAGCCTTATTTGCCTACCGCGAAGGATTGATTGACCGGGATATTGACCTGTGACGGCGCGGCTACGCAATTTTACGTATTGGTAGTAGCTTGAAATACATATTCTTGCAGATTCGATAGGTTCCCGCCCATGATAGACTGTACCCATTGTCAGGGGAAGCAGGAATCATGGGTCGGGTTTCCAGTCAACAAAGAGGCTTGCCGAATCTATCTTATTTATCCGGCAAGCCTCTTTTTGCTGCCAAAACCTGCGTCGTAGAGGGTGCTCATCACGTTTTATCGCAATTTGAGATTGCGTAGGTATTCGTGGTACTGGAATTGGAGAAATCTCGTGACAACCGGAACGGTAAAGACATGCACTGTGTTGGTCATCGCCCGTCAAAGTCGCTTGCGGGACGGATTACAGGCAGTTCTTCGGGCCGCGCCCTGGGTTGATGATGTGGTATGCGCGGAAGGGCAAACGGCCGTTACCCTGTTAGGCTTTCCAGAAATGCCAATGCCGGCATTGACCATCCTGGATATCGAAGCTTTGCGCGACGCGACATTGCGCGAATGGCCTGGTTGGTGCACCAGAGCCGGGCAAACGCAGCTCATCGTGCTGGTCGGCACGGCGCAGCAGCGGCCCCAGGCAGATGCGTTAGGTGCAGAGGCGATTTTGTTGAAAGGCTTCTCGACTGAAACATTGTACCAAACGATGGAACGCCTATTGAAGGCCGGCAGCCATACGCCGCGGCCATCAACGGCCGTTGACGGCCGTTAAAATCCCTTCCCCAATTTGTGCTACCTCGGCCAGATTGCGGTTATTCTCTAGCACAACCACGACGGCATAGGTTTGGTCGCCGGCGGGCAGCAGCCCGAGATACCAGCTGTTGTTGCTGCCGTCTGGCCCCGATAAGACCAGCGTGCTGAACGTCTGAATGTCGCCGCTCCGCGGCAGCGCCCCGCGCAGAGTCTGGGCCGCAACCGGCGTCACGGCCGTTGCCGGCTCACGCGGCGGCGGCGTGGATGTTACCCAATCGCCAGTTTCCGATTGAAGACCTTCTACCAGTTGCAGAGTTGGCAGACGGCCGTCAGTGGCCAGGGCCGCCCAGGCCACGCCCACTTGCAGCGGCGTCACAATCAGCGTATCCTGCCCGATGAGAGCCAGGGTGGTCTTGCTGATGGGGGCGGAAACGGCCGTTTCCGTGTTCAATGGCAGCTGCGGCTGCTCCGTTAGCCCAAAAGCGTCAAACGCCGCCGCCAGGTTCGCCGCCGGCAGCCTGTCCGCCAGATCTTGCAGCGGGCCGGGACACCGATGGGCCAGTACATCCGCCCAGGTGGCTTCCAGCGGCGGCGGCGTGGCGCAGTAAGTCGCCACGCCATTGACGATGACCGGCCTGTTGGCATGGGCGACCGGTTCATCCAGGGCGATGATCCCCTGATCCAGCAGCGCCGCTAATATAAAAGGCTGTAGAACCGGTCCCGGCTGATACTGCCCTTGTGTGACCCGATTCAACAAAGGCGCAGAGGCGTCGGCGGCCAGTTCCTCAAACGTTTCATCCAAAAAATTGGGATCATAGCCAGGGTGACTGGCCAGGGCCAATATCTTAGCCGGTGAGCCGTCCGGCTGGCCGTCTTCCAGTTGCAGCAGCAGGAGTGCCCCGTTTCGCGCGCCCAGCAGCGCGTCGGCTTGCGCTTGCAGATTGGCGTCCAGGGTTAATTGCAAGTCGCGGCCGGTTTGGGTGCGGTGCAGCAGTTGGCGCATCTCGGCTTGCCATCGGTTGTCCGGTTCGCCGCGCAGATAGGCATCGTAACTTTCTTCGATGCCGGCTGTGCCGTAGCGCAGGCTGTAATAGCCCACCACCGGGCTGGCGGCGGGCAGAGGGTAAATGCGGGTGAAAATCCCGGCCGTCTCTGCGTTTTCGGCCAGTACGTTGCGCTGCAGGTCGAAAATGCGGCCGCGCTGGATGCGCAGTTCCTGTTCTACGCGGCGGGGGTTGTCATCGCGGGCTAAAATGGCCGGGCCGCGGAATACGGTCCAGAAAACGAGCGACAAGGCGACGGCCAAAAAGGCCACCAGGATGACGCGCAGGAGTTGGCTTGTTTTGCCGGTGGGTTGTTCGGGCTTCAACGTAGACTCTTCAGATTTGGATTACTGGCCTATCTCTTCGACGGCTCCAGACATATACAACAGCAAGCCGATCATGGCGCTGCTGATGAGCATAGAACTGCCGCCGTAGCTGATCAGCGGCAGGGTAACGCCTGTCAGGGGCAGCAGTTTGGTGACGCCGGCCATGATCAGCACGGCCTGGGCGCTGATGAGGATGGTAATGCCGGCGGCCAGATATCGTTGAAACGGCCGTTTCGCCAAAAGCGCCAGGCGCATACCCCGGTAGGCCAGCAGGGTAAAAATCATCACAGTCCCCAGGCTGCCTACCAGTCCCCACTCCTCGGCAATGGCGGCAAACACAAAGTCGGAGTGCACCACGGGGATATAGATGGGAAAACCTTGCCCGACGCCTTGCCCCAAAACGCCACCGGCAGCCAGCGCGTACAGCGATTGCACAATTTGAAATGCGCGGTCGTCGGCGTCGGGCCAGGGATTCCACCAGGCATCCACGCGCAAGGCGACCAGGTCAAAGGCAAAGTAGGCAAAAACTCCGGCCAGCAGCAGAAGCCCCCCGCCGACTAAAACGAAACGGCCGTCGCCCGTGGCCATATACAGCAAGGCTAAAAACACGATAAAAAACAGCGTCGCCGCGCCTAAATCCCGCTGCCACACCAGCAGCACCATGCAAAAGCCCCACATCAACAGCAGCGGGGCCAGATAAGTCAGGATGCCGCGCCAGCCGTTTTGCCGGCTCACGGCGAGCATGGCGCTGCGCTCATCAAAATAGCTCGCCAGAAAAATGATCAGCAGTAGTTTGAGCAGTTCGGAGGGCTGGAAGTAGACCTGGCCGATGAGAGGCACGGGCAGCCAGAGGGCCGCGCCGTAGCCGGAGGGGTTGACGCCAAAGATGAGCGTCGCGGCCAGCAGCAGCAGCCCGCCGGTGAGCCAGGTATAGCGGTAGCGGCGCAGCAGGCGCAGATTATGGGGCAAAATGGCGATGGCCAGCAAAACGGCCGTGCCCAAAACCAGCCACATGACCTGTCGTGCCAAAAAATTTGCTGCCAGGCGGTCGATCAGTACCAGGCCCCAGCCGGTTAGCAGCGCCACCAGCGGCAATATGAACGGGTCGCGTCTTGGTTTGAACCGGTGCAGGATCAGGTGGGTGCCGGCCATCAGCGCCAGCCAGACGGCCGGCGCCCACACATGCTGCCAGCGTAGAGCGCCATCGACCGCCAGGCTCAGGGCCACGGCGTTGACCATGACGAACCCGCTGGCGATCAAGAGCAGGCCGGCCTGACGACGGCCGTTTTGCTCTTGTATTTCTTCCAGGGCAACTGATTGCATACGGCCGTCAGACTGGCGTCTGATCCAGGTAGCGGCTGACCAGCGGCGCTAACATCGCTTTCGTTTGCGCCGGAATGAGACCAGGCTGCGTGATCAAAGCGTCGCGCAGGGCGGAATGGGCGGCAAACTCTCCAGCCCACAAATCCATATGGCTTACCAGATGGCGAATTGCCTCCTGCGCCAGGCTGGTGTTGCGGTTCAGCACGCGAATCACCTGTTCCACAGTGACGGGCGCTTCGTTATCATGCCAGACGTCATAATCTGTGATGTGGGCCATGCAGGCGTAGGCCATTTCGGCTTCCAGAGCCAAATAAGCCTCCGGACTGGTCGTCATACCGATGATGCTCATGCCCCACTGCCGGTATGTGTTCGATTCGGCTTTGGTGCTAAAGCGCGGCCCCTCGATGGTGACGAATGCGCCGCCGGTATGTACGACTCCCTGGCTGGCCTGAACAGCTTCAGCCAGCGCGGCGCTCAATTCAGGCGAGAACGGCGGCTCTGGACTGACGTGGGCCACCAACCCGTGCTCAAAAAAGCTGGTTTGCCGCTTGCGGGTATTGTCAAAAAGTTGATCTGGGATGACCACGTGACCTGGGGCAAGCTCTTCGCGCAGGGACCCGCAGGCGCTAACGGCAACGACGTACTTCACGCCCAAGGTTTTGAGGGCGAAAATGTTGGCGCGGTAAGGAACTTCGGTGGGATTGAGGACGTGGCCACGGCCGTGTCGCGGCAAGAAAGCCAGGCGACGGCCGTGCAGTGTGCCCAATGTCAGCCTGTCCGATGGTTTGCCAAATGGCGTGTCGATTTCGATTTCCTCGACGTGGGTAAGGTCCGGCATGGCATACAGGCCACTGCCACCAATCACTGCTAATTCAATGTCTGCCACGATTCTTACTCCTTCTCACCTGAAATGGGCGTTCCTTGGTCGCCAGCCGCACCCGCTGCGGCGCATTCCAGGCATTTTGCTTATGGATTACGCGCCTGGGCTAAAGCATTTTCCAGGCTGTTAATTTTTTCTGTCGTTACGGCTTTCATCTTGCTGATAAACTGCTGCTGCCTGAGCACCGTTTGTTTCACCTGCTGCAATTCCAACTCGCGTTCAATGAGCGTGGATTGGATCTCGGCCAAGCGTTGGCCTTGTTGGGCCGTTTCGCGCAGGTGCTGCTGTAGGTCCCTTTCGCTGGCCTCTAACTGCATCTCTTTCTGCCGCAGCAGTTCCTTCAGGCTCTGGCTGTCGGCACGGGCTTTCCCTTTTTCTTCCTCCAAATCTCGTTGCAGCGTTTCAACCTGCTGCTCCAACTGCCGCAGCTGACTTTCCTGCTCTTCAACCTGTCGTTGGTGATATTGTAAGGCGGTCTGGCTGGTTTCCAAATTAGCCTGATGCCACAAGAGTTGTTCCTGGTATTCTTCAGCCCGTTCTTCGGCGGCAGCCAGTTGGACTTTGAGCTCCTCTAGCTGGTCGGATGATAAGAGTTTGGTGGGTTGTTGGCGAATGCGCTCAAGCTCGGACTGGGTCTGTTGCCATTCCGTTTCCAATTCTGCATATTGGGCGCGTAAATTGCTTATTTCCTGTTCTTGTTTCAGGAATTTGGCCTTGGCCATCTCCATTTGCTTCATCAAGATGGCGTTGCGCGTTTGCAAGAGCTCCAGGTCGGCTTTGAGCTGGTTGTTCAGATTGGTTAAGGAAAGGATAGTGGCGTCGCTTTCTGCCAGGAGTATTTTGGATGATTCGGTTTCAGATTCCAGTTGATTTTGCAGCTCTTCCAGACGGATTTGGGCATGCGTCCATTCGCTTTCCACTTGTTTGCGCTGGTCACGCAGCATGTTGTTGACGTCGTTGCTTTGTTCGAGCTGGCGGCGGGTGTTTTGTAATTCAGTCTCCAGCTCTTGAACCCGCGCCTCTGTGGATTCGGCCAGTTCTTGCCAGCGTAGCAGGGCGTCTTCCTGGTCGGAGCTGTGGGCCAGGCTGGCCTGGAGCGCTGTTTCGATGTTGTGTACCCGGCCGGTCAGGGTGTCTACCTGATTGAGTGCTTCGTGTAGATGTGTATCTACGCCCACTTTGGCGGAAGTCAGTTCGTTGAAGGCAGCTTCTTTGCGGGCGAATGATTCGCGCAGCTCTTCCAGTTCCTGGTTGGTGTGGGCCAGCGTTTCCTGGGATAACGCCAGTTCTTTGGTCTGACGGTCAAGCTGGGCTTCGCGCAGTTGGAGGGTTTCGCTTAGCTCTTTAGCCTGCTGCTGAGATTTGGCCAGGTCGGCCCGGGTGGTCTTCAGGTCCTCGCGGGTGGCGGTGAGCTGGTTGGTAGCCTCGCCAACGATTTCGGCTAACCGCTGGTCGAAGGTTTCTTCTAGTTCGGTGCGGGCGGCCAGGGCCACGGCCGTTTCCGTTTGCAGGTGGTGTAGGGCATCCAGGTTGCTGCTGTCGCGCAGGCGAAAATGCTCCGGTTGCAAGCCGTCGGGGAGGGTATTGTCGCTGCCCGGTACGCGGTCGGCCAGGGTTTGACGGCCGTTTAGCAAAGCGTAACATTCCGCCTCCGACAAAGTATTCACCCAGCCGCGGATGAGTCCGCCCTGCTCGACGTGAAAGCGCAGCGCGTAAATATCGCCCCAAATCTGCCCCCGCTCCTGCACGATCACTTCCTGGCTAACGGCCGTGCCGGATAGCAGGCCGGCAATAATAATCTGGGGCGCGAAAATGTTGCCCACAACCGTCGCCTCGGCGGCGATGGCTACAGGCTGCGTTTCGTGGATGTCGCCGACAGAATAGCCGGATATCTCCACCCACGGTTGTTTGCGGCGTAAGAAAGAAAAAATGCCCGGGCCTTTGGCTTTTTCACTGCTGATCGTCATGCGAGGCTCTTTCAAATTCGGTGTCGGCGCTGATTGCGGGCACATTTGCCGGTTTGCCCTGACGTGTAGGCCCGCAATAGAACCAGCTACTCCTTTGTAAGGTACAATTATATCCATGGAATGGCAAACCGGAACCAAAAAAGGCGTGATTTTTGCTTTCTGACGGCAATCGTTAGGCGAATGTTCAGAAACGGCCGTTACCTTATCCTCGTGGCCGGCTGCCAAATGGCGCAATTCCATCCTCTCCTCAATCTTGTTCTGTCCGGCTAACTCTGCTAAACTGCTGCTGAGATGAAAAAACAGGACCGCAAAAACCTTAATTTTCTCTGGTTGTGCCTGCTTCTGTTCCTTGTGTTGCCTGGGGCAGACTCTTCAGCATCTGGGCCTGCCGCCAGTTATCCGGGCAAAATTCATATCGCCGGTCCCCTCCAATTTGATCTCAGCATCACCCCGCCCATTGGCACACCGGGAAACACGCTCCTGTTAGAACTGTCTCTCATCAATCTGGATCAGGTGACCTACACCCCCGAAATCAGCATACAACTGCCCGCTAATTTGCGCCTGGACACAGCCAATTTGCCTGCCGGGGCCACGGCCAACTTACAAGCGCATCGCCTGAACTGGTCGCCGGTGATCTCGGCCAACGGCGGCGCGCAGCAGTTTGCGCTGCCGCTGCGGGTGGAAACGGCGGACATCACTCACCCAGAGCAGACGCTAACGGCCGTGCTCAAATTTGACGGCGAGGAGCGGCAGGAAAGCGCCACCATCTGGATCGGCATTCCGCCGCAGGTGAACCGGTTGGTGCTGCCTGCACAGGCTTCGGTGGGTCTCCCCATTCAACTGCGCGCAGAAATGAGCGGCCCTGGCCCCATCGATCAATCCTGGCAGTTGGGCGACGGCCGTCAGGTCGATGTGAGCAACCCCGTGGTCGTTTACCCGACCGCCGGCTTTTTTGACGTGACCCTGTCGGCCAGCAATGCAGTCGGCGCCGACACCGCTACCCAGCGCATCACCATTGTACCGCACCCCACCGCCCAATTTCGGTTGGATGACGCCACGCCGGGCGTGGGACAGACCGTAACCTTTATCAACGAAAGCGGCGGCCAGCAGCCTATCACCTATCGTTGGGATTTTGGCGATGGGGCAACCTCCACCGACGCCAGCCCCACCCATCAATATCTGGCCCCCGGCGTGTATCAAGTCAGCTTGTCTATCGAGAATCAATATGGCCGCTCAGAAGCCTACTGGTCCTTAACGGTGGGCCAGCCGCCGGTGGCCGACATGGCTATCGATGAGCAGGGCAGTACGGGGCAGCCGGTGCGCGCCCAGGCTTTGGGCGATGAAACGATGACGGCCGTGCGCTGGGACATGGGCAACGGCCGTACCGAACAAGGCGCGCAAATCAGCCACGTCTATACCGCCCCTGGCGATTATTACGTGACCATGACCGCGCTAAATGATTACGGTAGCACACAAATGAGCCGCTGGCTGCACATCGAGCCGGGCATCATGGCCCTCTACCTGCCGGTGGTCAGAAAATCAGGCGCTGAAGCCATCACCCCTGGCGCCTCGATCGACCCCCTTGGCGTCGTGTTGGAGCCGGTTGATCTGGATGCGCCGTTTGTGATGACGCCGTTAGATCTGCCGGCGGGAACCAGCCTGGCCGAGCAGTTGTTTATCTACATCAACGAAGCCCGCCGCCAGTTTGACCTGCCGCCGCTGCAATACGTCTACGAATTGGCTGTGGCCGCGCAGCAGCACACCGACGAGATGGCCGCTTATCGTTACACTGGCCATGTCGGCGCGGATGGCTCTTTCCCGGCGGAGCGGTTGTTGTGGCAGGGTTATCCCCACGCCTACGCCGGCGAAGCCACCGCCTGGGGGTTTGATCAGGCTTATCAGGCAGTCGAATTTTGGATTAACAGCCCCGGTCACCGCGCCATCCTGTTGAACAAATATGCCACCGACGTCGGCGTCGCCTATACCAGCAATTTCAACGCCCCCAACGTCTGGTATTGGACGGCCGAATTTGGCAACGCCTACGGCGGACCAGATTCGCCGACGCTGCGCGTGCAGGGTCCGGCCGCCGGTAAATCGGCTCTGAACACGCAGACCCTCGACTTTTCCTGGAACTGGCCGATGCCCCTGACGAATGGGCAGCGTTTTACCGTCTACTTGCAAGGCAACAATCAGGTGATCTCTCTGGGTTCGCTGACGCAGCCCTCCTATGGCACGTTATTCCGGCTGCGCACGGCCGTTGCAGACGTGATGGAAGCGACCGGCCTGTATGAGTGGCGCGTGCGGCTGGAGGATACCAATCGCAATGGCTTGTTAGAAAGCGAGGCGCGCGGGCTGGAAATCCTGCTCGATCCAGACCTGCCCACGCCCACGCCGGTAATCAGCCCCACGCTGGCCATTACCGGTACGCCGTTGGCTACACCGACGCCTACCAGCACCCCGACGCCCAATTACCCATCCCCGACGCCCCGGCCTACCGACGTTCCGCCGCCAATCATCGTGACTGCGCCGCCGCCGGTGATCGTGACCGCGCCATCGCCATAGCCGCCAAACCAATCCTGGGAGTTTCCCAAAAGCCTATGTTTACCACCTTGATCGACGCCGCCACTTTGCAGACGCATCTGGGCGACCCGGCCTGGGTAATTGTCGACTGCCGCTTCAGCCTGGCCGAACCCGCCGCCGGACGGCAGGCTTACCTGGCCGGGCACATCCCCGGCGCGATTTACGCCCACTTGGATGAGGAATTGAGCAATCCCCCGGCTACGGATCACGGCCGTCACCCGCTGCCGCCGCCGGAAGTGCTGGCGGCCCGCTTTGGGCAGATGGGCATTGGCCCGGCCACCCAGGTGGTGGCCTATGACGACGCCAACGGCATGATCGCTGCCCGCCTGTGGTGGATGCTGCGCTACATGGGGCACACGGCCGTAGCCGTGTTGGATGGTGGCTGGCCTGCCTGGCTGGCGGGTGAGTATGCTGTCCGGCTGGGGGAAGAAAGGCGGAATACGGCCGTTTTCCAAGGCCAGCCGCGTCCGGATTGGCTCGTGGTAGAGAACGATGTGCCTGACGTGCCGCTGCTGGTCGATTCCCGCGATTCGGCGCGTTATCGGGGCGAATTGGAAACCATCGATCCGGTTGCCGGGCATATTCCCGGCGCAGTGAATTATTATTACCAAACAAACTGGACGGAAAACGGCCGTTACCTGGCCGCCGATGTCCTGCGAGAGCGGTTTGTGCGCTTATTGGGCGGCGTTCCGCCGCAGCAAGCAACCTTTTATTGTGGTTCTGGCGTTTCCGCCTGTGTGAATTTGTTGGCGATGGCCCATGCGGGATTGGGTAACGGCCGTTTGTATGCCGGTTCCTGGAGCGAATGGTGCCGCAACCCGGCCAACTCACTCGTCACCGGCTGAGGTTCCTGGCCCTAACGCCGCGCATACACTGCCCCCACCAGTCTCGGATCGAGTTTCTCCGGCCAGATGGTGTGCTCGTCGTAGCGCACCCCCTTCAAATCAATACTCGTCACAATGGCTTCGCGCAAATCGGCTCCCCGCATATCCGCAAACTGCAAATTAGCCTCCGTCAGGTCAGCTTCATGAAAAATGGCATCTTGCAGATTGGCGCTGCCCAGATACGCTTTTTGCAAAAAGGCCCCGGATAAATCCGCCTTGCGCAAATCGGCCTTGAATAGGTTAGCCCCTTGCAACTCCGCTTTTTCCAGCATTGCCCCCCTTATCATCGCGCTGTCAAATTTAGCGCCTTTCAGATTGGCCCCGGAAAAGTTGATTCCATCCAGGCGGGTTTCGTTGAAATTTGCGCCCTCCAGGTTCATGTTGGCCAGATCTTCCAGATGGCGCAAATCCATGCCTGCCAGGGTTATATGCCTGGAGCCGACGAGGGAAATGGTATCTTCAATAGCTTGTCGCGTGAGTGGGTCCACAAAATCACCTTTGGATTGGAGAATGTCAGGGCAGGCTTTGTCCGTGCCGTCAAAATATAGGGCGTAAATCCCGTTTGTCAAGCCTCGCGCGCCCTGATATAATTTTGCCACTTGCCACCCTAGCTCAACGGCAGAGCAATCGCTTCGTAAGCGATAGGTTAAGGGTTCAAATCCCTTGGGTGGCTTAACGATGAGATGAGTACCCTGGCCATTGGTCCGGGGTATTTTTTTGCCTGAAATTGGCAAAGGAGGGGATGATGAGTGACTACCTGCCGGTGGTTTTCGGCGTGGCTGGTGGCACGGCATCCGGCAAAACAACCGTGGCCAACACGATTTTAGAGTCTGTTGGGGCAGAAAAAATAGCTTACTTTCCCCACGATGCCTACTATCGTGACAGTCCGCACCTCTCATTTGAGGAGCGTTCTCGTCAAAATTACGACCATCCCAATTCACTGGAGAACAAGCTGCTGGTTAAACACGTCGAGCAGCTTTTGGCCGGCAAACCGGTCAATGTGCCTGTTTACGATTTCACCCTGCACCGCCGCAAGGAAGAGACAATCCTGGTGGAGCCGTCACCCATTGTGCTGATTGAAGGCATCCTGATTTTTACCCGGCGCAAACTGCGGGACCTGATGGACATTAAGATTTACGTCGATACAGACGCCGACATTCGTTTCATCCGGCGTTTGCAGCGCGATATGAATGAGCGAAACCGGTCACTGGATTCCGTGGTGGCCCAGTATGTGGAAACTGTGCGCCCCATGCACCTGAAATTTGTGGAGCCAAGCAAGCGTTATGCCGACGTGATCATCCCCAACGGCGGCCGGAACCAGGTGGCGTTGGAGATGGTGGTGTCGCGGCTGCGGGAACTGCTCAATACGCGCTCGATGCGCTGACGGCCGTTATCCGTTAGCCGCCAGACGACGGTAGAGAGCCAGCGTGGCCACGGCCGTTTTCGCCCACGAGAAAGTGCCTGCTCGTTCTAATCCCAGCGTCTGGCAGCGCTGCCGGGCAGATTCGTCGGTGAGCAGGTGGTGGAGAACGGCCGTTATCGCTTCCGGCTGTGTGGGATCAAAGTACGCGGCTGCATCGCCGCCTACCTCTGGCAGGCTGGAGGCGTCGGCGCAGGCCACGGCCGTGCCGCAGGCCATCGCCTCGATCACCGGCAGGCCAAACCCCTCATACTGACTGGGAAACACAAACAGTCGCGCGCCGCTGTACAGTCCCGGCAAATCCCCTTCGGCCACCGGCCCTAAAAAAGTGATGTTTGCCGTGAGATTGCGGCGCACGGCCGTTTCCCTGGCCTCCGGATACCGCGCATCCCAGGCCCCGGCAATCACCAATTGCGGCGGGTCGGCCAGTTCCGCCACGATTTTTTCCCAGGCCAGAACCAGATTGACCAGATTTTTATGCGGCTTGTTAATGCCCAGGTACAAGACGTAAGCGGGCGGCAGGTTGTACTGCGCGCGAATCCGCTCAACTTCGGCCGGCGGTTGGGGCTGGAAATGCGGGTCAGCAGCCAGAGGGACGGCCGTTACTTTTTCCGGCGCCGTGTGATAGAAAGCCAGCATATCCTGCCGTGTGGCTTCGGAGATGGCCACCACGTGCCCCGCGGCGCGTAGGGCCAGCCGCGTCAGCAGGTTGGTTAGCAGGCGGGCGCGGGGCGACACATAGTGCGGGAAACGCTGGGGGATGAGGTCGTAGAAGGTGAGCAGGGTCGGCACGCCAGGGCGGTAGGGCATGAGGTAGTAGGGACTGTGGTACAAATCGGCATGAATTTCGCGTAGCAAACGAGGGATTTGCCATTGTTGGCTGGGCGAGAAGGGGGAAACGGCCGTTTCCACCCACCGCACCTGCTCCGACGGCGCCGGGAGCTGCCAGCGCGACGGCCGTGAGGGATCACACAGCAGGATGAGCTGCTCGTCGGCAGCCAACTGCGCCGGGAGCGCCCGTGCCAGATTGCTGACGGTGCGGCCGATGCCCGGAAAGTGGTCGGTGGCGGTGCGGGCGTCGAGGGCGTAGTGGATCATGATGGTGTCTTTTCCTGTGACGGGGTGGTCAGAATTTGTTGGTAGAGAACGGCCGTGGCCGCCGCCTGTTTTGCCAGGTCAAATTCTTCCTGGGCACGGGCCAATCCGGCCTGGCCCATCCGGCGCATTTGCGCCGGGTTGTCCAGCAGGGCGATTATTTTATCGGCCAGCTCGCCGGGGCTGCCCGGCGCGGCCAGCAAGCCGGTTACCCCATCCACCACAATCTCCAGCGCGCCGCCAATCGCCGACGCCACGGTCGGTTTGGCCAGGACCATCGCTTCGAGCAGCACCGTCGGCAAACCTTCCGGCAGGACTGCGTTGTAGACGCACACATCGGCCGCGGCGAAAAAGCGCAGCGCGTCTGGGCGTGGTCCGGTCAGCAGCAGGCGGCTGCCCAGCGGGGACTGGGCCACGGTTTGCGCCAGTAGTTGGTCGTATGCAGCGGTTTGGGCGGTCGGTTGCCCGTCGTCGGCTCCGCCTACCAACACAAAATGGGCATCCGCGTGCCGGGTAGCCACTCTTTCGGCCGCCTGGATGAACAAGTGGGGCGCTTTACCGGCGACCAGCCGCCCCACATTCAGGATCAGCGGCGCGTGGGGTGGAATGCCAAGTTCGGCGCGAACGGCCGTGGCGTCAGCCGGCGGGTTGATCTGGCTCAGGCCGTTGGGGATGACGGTGAGCTTGCCGGCCAGACCGGCGGGAGCGTAAGCGGCGGCCAGCCAGCCAGAGACGGCGATGACCTGCCGGGGGATGGAAGCCAGCAGGCGCACCAGCCGGGGCGGAATTGTGTTGTCGTGCAGAGTCCAGATGACCGGTGTGCGCGTGAGCCACCCGGCCAGACTGCCAACGATGTGGGCGCGCACGGTGTTGGTGTGGATCAGGGCGATGTGGTGGTGGCGGATGAGGCGGGCTACGGCCGTTACGCTTTGCGCCAGGTGCAGTGGCAGCCGCCAACCGGCCCGGTTCAGGGTATCCAACGGCACGGGCAGCACGGCCGTCTCGCTGTCAGCCAACCGTTGGGCGAGCGGCGAGGCGGGCGCCGTAGCCACGAGGGGCAAAAATTGCTGTGGGTCCAGGTGCGGCAGCAGATTTACCAGCACGGCTTCAGCCCCGCCCCAAATCGGCGCGTGGTCGAGGTAGAGGATGCGCGCCGCGCGCCCATCGCGGTTACGCATCGGCCGCCTCTTGCGCCAGTTCGATGGCGGCGAGGAAGGCGGCGGCGGCGCGGGCGACGGTGTAGTGGGCAATGATTTCTTGGGAGCGCTGGCCCATGTGGCGGCGTTCTTCCGGCCGGGCCAGCAGATCCGTGAGCGCGGCCGTGAGCGCGGCGACATTGCCGGTGGGCAGGATACGGCCGTTGTCCCGCACCAGGTCCGGGGCGCAGCCGGCCGCCTCGGAGACGACAACCGGCAGGCCAAAAGCCATTGCCTCGTTGACTACCAGACCCCACGGATCATGGCGGGTGGGCAGCACAAACAAATCGGCGGCAGCGTACCAATCGGAGCGGGCGGAGCCGTCCAGGTGGCCGGTGAAGTGGATACGGCCGTTGCCCGCGGCAAGCTGCTGCAAGGCAGCTCGCTCCGGCCCGTCACCCACAATCACCAGTTGGGCGCTGCCGTCAAGCTGGTGAAAGGCGCGGATGAGCAGGTCAAACCCTTTGCGCGCCGTCAGGTAGCCCACTGCCAGGATGATCGGTGCGTCGTCCAGTCCAAGCTGCGCCCGCGGGCGGGTTGGCAGCGGCATCTGCTCCGGCGGGACAACCTGCCAGCCCTGGACGATGCGGTTGGCCGGTGCGCCGCGCGCTTCTAAAAATTCCTGGGCGCGACGGCCGTAGGCCAGAAACACGCTCACCTGCGGGTAAAGCCAGCGGCGGTAGGCGTTGCTCAGGCGGTTGCCGCTGGCGTAAGGCGTGTCGATGGCTTCTGACCAGAGGATGAAAGGGGCGCGGCGACGGCGCGCAGCGCGCAGCGTGGCCACGACGGCTGGCAGGTCAGTGACATTTTCGCCGGCGATGTAGGCGTCGGCGGGGTGGGAGGCCAGGAAACGGCCGTAACCCGGATTCCAGGTCAAGTCGATGCCGGGCAGGGGCAGCGCCCGGTGGGGCAAAAATTCCGAATTGACATAATCGGGTAAAGGCGACGTCTGCCAGCGGCGGTCGGCGGCGGCGGCGCGGCCAAAACAGACCGTGAGTTGAACCGACCGGCCCAGTTCGGCAAAGACGGGCAGGCGGTAAGGCGCAGGCACGTTGGTCAGCAAATGGACGCGCGGTTTCATCGATTCAAGCCGTCGGCAGCAGCACGGTGGTTTGCCAGTCGCAGTCGGCGCAGGCTGCGGTCTGGCCCTGCACCTGGATAGTGGTGGCGTGGCAGGCGGGGCATTGCAGCAGGCTGGTTAACTGGATAGGGTGTCGCTTTTGGCGCTGGCGCAGTTGGCGGCGGATGCGGCGCTGGTTGACGGGGCGCAGCAAGGTGAAAACGGCCGTGGCCGCCAGATTTTGCGCCAGGCCGAGCAGTTGCTGGCCGGTGGAGCGCGAGGCCACCCAGCGACGGCTCATGTCGCTGGTCCAGGGCTGGCGCAGCCAGGACGGAGCGGTATCCGGGGAGGGGTGGAGGTGGTAGGCTAACGGCCGTTGCCATTGGCGGCGCATGTAAAACAGGTCGGGATACGCTTTGGCCAGCAGGCCATATTCCAGGCTGTTGGCGGCCATTTCTTCAACGGCCACCCCGACGATGGCGTCTTCTAATCCGACCGGTTTGGGGGCCATGTGGATGGTTTCATCCACACAGACCAAAATCCACTGATGGAAGGTGCGGACCGGGTGCAGGTGCTCCCAGATAACGCTGGGCGTTTCGATGTAACCGGCGGGGGCGACGCGCTGAATTTCGGCAAAAAAGGCGTCTGGGCGATCTACATGCTCCAAAATGTGGCGGGTAATGATGAAATCGAAAGTGTCAGCGCGGAAGGGCAGATTCTGCACGTCGCCGCACACGAGGGGGCGGTCGACGACCAGTTGGAAGCCGCGTTCGGTGTCGTCTTCCAGGAATTTGTCGCAGAGAACGTCGGCGCGGGGGTGGGGTTTGTGGCCGCTGCCCACGTCCAGGACGAGGGCGTCGGGCGGGATGGTTAATGGGAGGGAGAGGGGATCGTCATTCATGATTTGTTCGTTTGGCGCGCCGGCTTTTGAAGGCAGCGTAAAGGTCGAGCGGGATAAATTTTAGCGCCAGCAGCACCCGCAGTTGATGATACCACGGGTAACCCAGGCGGCGAATGGCCCGGCTGTTGGCCCGCATGAAGAGCCAGAGGCGCAGCCCTTCGCGGCGCCAGTTGTTGGAGACGTTGTGCGGGTGGTAATGGCGGGTCACCAGCAGGTCGGGCAGATTGGCCATTTCGCCGGTCAGGGCCAGGCGCGTCCACAATTCATAATCCTGGACGAAGGGGAAATCTTCGGCATAGGGGCCGGACTGGTTAACGGCCGTGCGCCGCATCATCACCGTGGAGTGGCAGAAAGGGTTGCCGTGCAGCATGGCCCGGCGAATGGCGGCATCCGTCAGCGGAGGGGTAACCGGAATGGAGCGGCCGCGCAGATGATCTTCCTGCACGTAGGCCGAGCCGACGACCACCACCTGCGGGTGGGCGTCCAGGTAGGCAACCTGGCGCTGCAGCCGTTCCGGGGCGGCGATGTCGTCGGCGTCCAGCACGGCCAGATAGTGCCCGCGAGCCTGGGCCAACGCGTGGTTGCGGGCCTGGGGAATGCCGCGGTGGGGTTGGTGGAAAACGCGCAGGCGGGGATCGGGGATGGTTTGCAGGAGAACGGCCGTGTCGTCTGTTGAGCCGTCATCGACCACCACCAGCTCAAAATCGGCCCAGGTCTGGTTGAGGACGCTGTTCACCGCCGCCAAAATACGCGCCTCGCCATTGTAGACGCACATCATCACGCTGACTTTCGGGGGATGGGCCGGATCGAGGGTCATGCGAAATTAGTCCAGGTCCATCTGCGCAAAGCTGTCCAGAAACCGTTTGTGCCAGGTGTGGTCTTTGCGGGCGCGTTCCCACCCGGCCCGGCGGATTTGTTCGCGTTCGTCCGGATGCGCCAGGTAGTAGGCCGCCTTATCGGCCAAATCTTTCTTGCCGGTGTAGCCGACGATTTCCTGGTCGTAGACAAAAAATTCGGCCAATTCTGGCATGGTTTCCACCATGTAGAAGCCGCCGCTCATGGGCACTTCAAAATCGCGCAGGCGCACCTGTTTGATGCCGGTGGTCGTGTCGGCGACGTTGGAGAAGCCCAGGTTAATCCGGGAGCGGCTGTACATCTGGATGAGCGCTTCGTCGCTGAGCGGCGGGCCGCAGATTTCGGCCGGGATGCGCGGGGGGAACAGCGGTTCGCTGCCGCGCAGGAAACGCTTTAAGCGGCTGCCTGCTTTGCGCCACAGGGGAATGGCCAGGCTGTCTTGCTGCCAGCGCGGCCCCCAGACGCGCACGTCTAATCCCTGGCGCAGCAGGTGGTGGATGTACGCCGGCCGGTCGCCATATTTTTGGCCGACAAAGGTCACGTCAAACTCAAAGGGCAGGTCGTAAGGGCGGTAGACGTTGGGGTTGGCGGCTTCCTGGCAGTAGATGGGGGTGGCGCCGAGGCGACGGTAGTCTGCCAGGCGGAATTTTTCGGGGACCAGGCAGTAATCGTAGGCCGGAGCGATGTCGCTGACCAGATGGAACTGGTAGGACCCGTTGCAGTACCAGTTGACGGTGACGATGCCGGCCTGGCGGATTTTTTCGATGGTAACGGCCGTTATATCCGCCGCGTAGAAATAGCTGAAAAACATGTCCACCGGACGCTCCCGATGCGCCGCTTCCAACTGCGCCAGTAAGGCGGCCTCTAGTTTGGGGCGCTCGGTCTGGATAAATTCCCGGTTTTGCGGCAGGGTAAAATCGCGGTGGCCGACGTGTGGCTCTAAATCGTACTCAAACCGAATCACGTCGTGGCCCAATTCGGTGAGCGGCAGGTAAAGGTTGTGATACCAGATGCGCGAACCGGGCACGTCGGCGGTGGCGGCGTCGGCGGCGGCGTAGAAGATGCGCAGTGGGCGGGGCGCTTTTAGCATAGGGTCACCTTGTCCAGCAAGTGACGGCCGTTCACCTGATGCACCGCCAGCCAGTTCTGGTATTGGAAGGTCTCCAGGGCCGGCCGGTAAACGGGATGTTTTTGCAGCCAGCCAGGGAAGAGTTTATACAGGTCGTAGCCCTGAGGGGC
>Ga0209607_1001141_pt1 | contig 22376 bp, 17 predicted proteins | sample AD_UKC117_MetaG_FD_184413 | JGI IMG/M metagenome (GOLD analysis project Ga0209607, IMG submission 184413) | Active sludge microbial communities of municipal wastewater-treating anaerobic digesters from Hong Kong - AD_UKC117_MetaG (SPAdes)... | ecosystem: Engineered > Bioreactor > Anaerobic >... | reverse complement strand
TCCCTTAAGTTTAATCCGACAAGCTATGCGCCACACCTTGAGTGTACCGGTCCTTCCGCAAGCCTGCGGAATCGGTTGAAGACCCATGTCATTGCTCATTGGAGGTGCTATGAATATTCGAAAAACGCTCTTGGCCGTCACCGGTGCCGCTTTCGTTTCCTTGTCGATCGCCGCATTGGCGGCGGTAGGCCATGGGGCCGACGCAAACTCGCTGATTCGGCTGTCTGAAGAGGGTTCCAAAGCGGCTCAAAGTCTCCTGCTGGCCCGTATCGCCATTTTCGACGGGCAAACCCAGGACGCGGTGAAACTGGTCGATCAGGCGAAGGTGGCCCTGGCCACCGCCGCCAAGGATGTGGATAAGCTGGCGATCAAGTCGCGGAAAACCGATGCGGGTCCCATGATTCCCATCGATGCCCGGCTGACCATATCCGACGATTTTGCCCTTGATCCCAAAAAGCAGGAACAGATGCATAAGCTCAACGAGCATCTCAAGAAGGGCGAAACCAAGAAAGCGATCGAAGTGCTGGGTCCAGCGGACGAAAGCGTGACCCTGACCACCTTGTTCATGCCGCTTGAGGCGACTTCCAAGGCAATCGACGATGCCTCGACGCTGTTGGGTGAAAGCAAGTACTACGAAGCCAACCTGGCGTTGAAGAAGGCCGAGGACGGCTGGGTGAGCGAATCGCAGAGCTTCGTGGAATACTTGGCGGCATTACCGAAGCCGGAAAAATCGGCGGATGCACCAAAATCGGAGAAATCGACGGATGCGCCGAAGCCGGAGAAATCGGCGGATGCGCCGAAGCCGGAGAAATCGGCGGATGCGCCAAAATCGGAGAAATAAACGACTGTGCCCCATCCATGAAATTTGACGATGGATAGCGGTTTGGTGGGCGGTGGCGACGCCCACCATCCTTATCGGTAGAACTCTCTGGTAGTCATCGGACTTTCGGCGATTAGTTAGCCTTCATGCGCAAGCCCACCCCTGCTTCGGCCATTCTGACTGGATCGCGTTTGCCGAATCGGTGGGATATCCTGCTGTTGCCACTGGTGTTCGGTGTGCTGTTCCTGCTGGCCTGGGGCGCGCATCGAATGGTCGAACCCTATCGGTTCGGCGCACCGCTGCCGATCTCGCTCGATCCCGCCCTGCTGCCGGAATACGCCTTGCGCACCACCCTGCGGATGAGCATCGCGTTGCTGTGCTCGCTGCTGTTCACCTTCGTCTACGCCAAGGTCGCGGTCAGTAGTCGCCGGGCGGAACAAATCCTGATTCCGTTGCTGGACATCCTGCAATCGGTGCCGATTCTGGGATTTTTGTCGATCACCGTGCTTTGGTTCGTTCACCTGTTCCCCGGTCGCCTGCTGGGAGTGGAGTGCGCGGCCATCTTCGCCATTTTTACCTCGCAAGCCTGGAACATGGCGTTCAGTTTCTACTACTCGCTGCGGATGCTGCCGAAGGACCTGTACCAGGTCGCCAATCTGTTCCAACTGTCGGCTTGGCGGCGGTTCTGGAAACTGGAAGTACCCTACGCCATGCCGGGGCTGGTCTGGAACGTCATGATGTCGGTTTCCGGCGGCTGGTTTTTCGTGGTCGCTTCGGAAGCCATCACCGTTTCCGACCGGACGGTGCTGTTGCCGGGCGTCGGTTCCTATATCGCGGTCGCCATCGGGCAACGCGATCTGTCGGCGGTCGGTTACGCCATCCTCGCCATGCTGGCGGTGATTCTGCTGACCGACCAACTGCTGTTCCGCCCGCTGGTGGCTTGGGCCGACAAGTTCAAGTTCGAATTCGCCGAAAGCCAGAATGCACCGCGATCGTGGTTTCTGGAACTGCTGCGGCGCACCCGCTTGACGCGGGGATTGATCGCGCTGCCGGTGGGGTTATGGGAATGGTTGCGGTTGTCCATGCCTCGGCGACCGGCCTTTCGCCTACCCTTGCCCAAACCGCGATTGTGGCGGCGGGTCGATCCATGGCTGGATTATGGGTGGATGGGGCTGCTGGGCGCGGTGGCGGTCGCCAGCATCGTGCTGCTCGCCCGTTTTGTTTTGAGCGAAGCCAGCGACGCCGAAGTCGCGCACGTTTTCCTGCTGGGCCTGTATACCCTGGCGCGTGTTGTGGTTCTGACCGTGCTGGCCAGCCTGATCTGGGTGCCGATCGGCGTCTGGATCGGCTTGCGGCCACGACTGGCCCAACGTATCCAGCCACTGGCGTTGTTCCTGTCGGCGTTTCCCGCCAACTTGCTGTTTCCAGTGGTGGTGTCGTTCATTGTCGTCCACCGGCTCAACCCGGAAATCTGGCTCAGTCCGCTGATGATCCTGGGCACGCAATGGTACATCCTGTTCAATGTCATCGCCGGGGCCGCCGCCCTGCCCAGCGACCTCAGGGAAGCCGCCGCCAATCTGAGTTTGCGGGGTTGCCTGTTGTGGCGGCGGGTGCTGTTGCCGGCGGTGTTCCCGTCCTATCTGACCGGCGGCCTGACCGCCTCGGGCGGTGCCTGGAACGCCAGCGTGGTGGCCGAAGTCGCCAGTTGGGGTTCGACGACCCTGACGGCCAGCGGTCTTGGCGCCTACATCGCTCAGCAGACCGTCCAGGGCGATCATCCACGGGTGGCATTGGGCATCGCCGTGATGAGCTTTTACGTGGTGCTGTTCAACCGGCTGCTCTGGAAACGCCTGTACACCTTCGCCCAGCAGCGTCTGGCCTTGGATTGAGGAGAGTCTCGTGAGCGACGCCGAAACCCTGATCGAATTGCGCCAGGTGAGTAAACGCTTTGGCGCCGCCGATCGCGCCGACGACATCGTGGTGCTCAAGGACATCGATTTCAGCCTGCGTTCCGGCGAAATCGTGGCCATGTTGGGCCGTTCCGGCGGCGGTAAATCCACGCTGTTGCGGATCGTTTGTGGGCTTACCCCGGCCAGCGCCGGCCAAGTGCTGTATCGGGGTCAGCCGGTGACCCGGCCGGTGGCGGGCATCAGTATGGTGTTCCAGACCTTCGGCCTGTTTCCGTGGTTGACGGTGCTGGAAAACGTGGAACTGGGACTGGAGGCGCAGGGCGTGCCAGAGGCGGAACGACGGCGGCGGGCATTGGCGGCGATCGACATGATCGGGCTGGACGGCTTCGAATCGGCCTATCCCAAGGAACTGTCCGGCGGGATGCGTCAGCGGGTCGGTTTTGCCCGCGCCCTGGTGGTCAACCCCGACGTGCTGCTGATGGACGAGGCATTCTCGGCGCTGGACGTGCCGACGTCGGAGACTTTGCGCGGCGACCTGTTGGATCTGTGGCTGGAACGGCAAATCCCGACCCGCGCCATCCTGATGGTGTCGCACAGCATCGAGGAGGTGCTGATGATCGCCGACCGGATCGTGATTCTGGACAGCAATCCGGGGCGAGTGAAGGCGGAGCTGCCGATTACCCTCAAGCACCCTCGTGATTACACGGCGCCGGTGTTTCGGCGGTTGGTGGAGCGGGTTTACGAGATCATGACCACGGCGGCGGGCGAGCCGCGAGCCAGCGGCATCGGCCACCGCTTGCCGTCGGCGCACGTCGCCCAGTTGTTGGGGGCGTTGGACGAAATCAGCCATCCGGTCTATCAGGGGCTGGTCAATCTGTCGGCGCTGGCCAATGCGCTGGAGCTGAAGGTGGACGACCTGTTTCCGATCGTCGAAGCATTGCAGTTGCTGGATTTGGCCCAGACCGCCGGTGGCGATATCCGGCTGACCCGGCACGGCGAGGCGTTCCTGGCCGCCGACATCCAGCACCGCAAGATCATCTTTGGCGAGCATTTGCTGAAGCGGGTGCCGCTGGCCGGCCATATCTGCCGGGTGATCGACGAACGGCCCGGCCAGCGCGCGCCGGAGAGCCGCTTTTTGCGCGAGCTGGAGGATTTCCTGACCGAGGACGAGGCCAAGCGGGTGTTGCAGGCAATCGTCGATTGGGGCCGCTATGCCGAACTGTTCGCCTACGATTATCGTACCGGGGTGTTCAGCGCCGAGAATCCGGGCGAGACGCCGGCGGAAGAGTAATGAACCGATGCCGGGCAGCGCGAGATGTCGGCAATCTGGTCCCTCGTGGCATGCGCGTCACGCCTCGCGCAGGGTTCCCCGACTGACGCTTTCGCCATCTTCGGAGCGCAGCGTCCAGAACGACAGCGATGACAGGATGGTCAGCCCCCCCAGGGTCAGGAAGGCGTGGTGCAGCGCCTGGGTGACCGCTACGCGATCGGTTTGAGGCAAGTCACCCAGATACCAGGCAGCCACCAGCGACCCGCAGGCCAAGCCGAAGCTCATCGACAGTTGTTGCAGCGAACTGGCGATGGTGCTGGCCATGCTCGAATCGGACGTCTCGATGTCGGCGTAAGCCATAGAATTCATGCTGGAAAATTGCAGCGAGTTGAAAAAGCCCTGCGCCAGCCCCAGAAGCACGATCAGTGCAATCGGCGTGTCCTCGTTCACCTGCGCAAAGAGGCTGATGGTGAGTCCGATCATGACCGTATTCACAACCAATACCTGCCGATACCCGTAACGCCTCAGCACCCATGCGGAGATGAGTTTCATGCCCATGGCGGCGGCGGCGGTGGGCATCATCAATAGGCCCGACTGCCAGGCGGGCAGGCCCAGACCCAGTTGATAGAGCAAGGGCAGCAGAAACGGCAGCCCACCCATGCCCAGCCGGGTGATGAAGCCGCCGACGACCGAAACCCGGAAGGTACGTACCCGAAACAATGCGAGGCGCAGCAAAGGATAAGGCGCCTGGCGGGCATGCCAACCGTAGGCGGCCAGCAGACCGATGGACAACAGGAACAGCACAGCCACCGAAGCCGGGTCGATGTTGTGCTCGCCAAAGATTTCCAACAGCCAGGACAGCAACGCGGTACCGGTGCCGAACAAGAGCAGACCGATCAGATCCAGGGGGCGCGGCGCATCGCCGTGATAATCCGGCATGTAGCGATGCACCAGCAGCAGCGCCATCAGGCCCACCGGTACGTTGACGAAGAAGATTTCGCGCCACGACAACCAATGGACGATGAGGCCGCCCACCGTGGGACCGAGCAACGGCCCGATCAATGCCGGGATGATGACGAAGTTCATCGCCATCAGCAGTTCCGATTTGTGAAACGTGCGAATGATCGTGAGTCGGCCCACCGGCATCATCATCGCCGCGCCAATGCCTTGCAGCACGCGCGCGACCACCAGCATTGGGGCGTTGACCGCCAGACCGCACAGAATCGAGGAAGCCGTGAAGACCGCCACCGCGACGCCAAACACCCGTCGGGTGCCGAACCGATCCGCCATCCAGCCACTGACCGGAATGCCGACGGCCAGGCTCAGGATGTAGCTGGTCACGACGGCTTTCAGACTCAGCGGCGTCACTTGCAAGCTCGCCGCCATCGCCGGAATCGCGGTGTTGACGATGGTGGAGTCGAGTTGCTCCATGAACAGAGCGGTCGCGACGACCCAGGGTAGATAACGTTTGACGGTGGAAGGGTCCATGGATTTTCCAATAGCGGGCGCGCTAATACCGCCTATCGATCGTGCGCCGGGCGGGTGATCTTGGAATGGACAACCTCAACACCCATGTGTTGCGCCAGTCGGCATCGACGCTGGACAGTTGGTGGGACGCTTGACCATCGCGGGACCCAGCGCATCGGTACTGGCGAACCGCCCGAAAATCATCGGTGGGTGTCGCTGGTGGTCACGGCGGATGGAGAGAGAGTCGTGGCGGAAGTGACTGATTTATGGCAGACGGAACTGGCGCGTCGGTTGGCGCCCCTAAGCGAGCAAGAACTTCGCGCCGCCATCGGAGCACTGGAATGTTTGGCAAGCTGTCTGTTGTGAGTAAGCTGTTGCGCTTGACTTCGATTTGGGCTGTTCGACTCGGCCCCGGCCATTTGATGGTGCTGAGTACCGCCGTGTTGGCGTTGGTCGCCGAGATCACCGGAGGACGGGTGAGAGGCGAGGCGCGCTGGCTGGTTTCCTGGGACGCCGGAGTGCTGGCTTATCTGGCGCTGTCATGGCTTATCGTGGTCTTGCTGGATTCGGCAAGAACCCGGCGCCGGGTATTACGCAAGACGCCGGCCGGTCTTGCGCTCTTTTGGGTCGTGCTGGTCGCGGCCTGTGCCAGCGCGGCTGCGGGGGTCATGATGATCCATCAACCCCTTTACGACAGCGCCTTGTCTCGCGGCTGGCATGTCGGGCTGGCGCTCGTGACCGTGGCCTGTGCATGGATGGTGTTGCATACCGATTTCGGTTTTCGCTACGCCGCCCGCTACTACCGCAACGAGCGTGATGGCGATCGCGGCCTGCGTTTTCACGCGCACTCCCCTCCCGATTATCTCGACTTCATGCTGTTCGCCTTTTTTATCGGCATGACCAGCAGCGTATCCGATGTCGGGATCCGCTCCCGCGACATGCGCTGGATGACGATGCTGCACGGGATCATTTCGTTCGTGTTCAATCTGCTCATTCTCTCCATCTGCATTAACCTGATCGCGGGTTCCCTGGAGGTTTCGAGCGCTGCCCGGATCGGTGACGTTCTCCACCTGTCTTGAGATCGAATTCCATGGCAATCGCGCCGCAGGTGGTCGGGTTCGGGTCGCCGCAACGAAAATCCCTCCAACCTTCTTGGCTACAAAAAGGTTGGAGGGATCGGGTTCGACCGGCGGCGTGACCGCAACGCGAAATGAAGTCGTTGTACCCTCTCGCGCTCAGGCTTCGTCTTCCAGCAGCTTGCGGATTTCCAGCAACTCCTGGCGCCGCTCCTCGCTGACTTCGGGATAGCGTAGGTTCAGCTGTTTCAGGGTGCGCACGATGATTGCCGAGACGGTCAGCCGGGTGAACCACTTGTTATCGGCGGGAACGACGAACCACGGCGCCCATTCGGTGCTGGTACGGTTGAGGCAGTCTTCGTAGGCTTTCTGGTAATCGTCCCAGAATGCCCGTTCCTTGGCGTCGGCGGTCGAGAATTTCCAGTTCTTCTCGGGCCGGTCGATCCGTTCCAGAAAGCGCTTCTTCTGTTCCTCCTTGGAGACGTTCAGAAAGAATTTCAGGATCACGACGCCATTTTCGGACAGATACTTTTCCATGTTGTTGATCTGCTCGTAGCGGCGTTTCCAGATGTTCTCGCGGGCCGCTGGCGGGATTTTCTGATGGTCCAGCAGTTCCGGGTGAACCCGAACCACCAGCACTTCCTCGTAATAGGAGCGGTTGAAGATACCGATCCGACCGCGTTCCGGCATCACCTTGTTGGTCCGCCATAGATAATCGTGATCCAGCTCCTCGGCGGAGGGGGATTTGAAGCTGTACACCTGGCAGCCCTGCGGGTTGACGCCGGACATCACATGCTTGATGGCTCCGTCCTTGCCGGCGGCGTCCATGGCCTGAAAGATGAGCAGCAGCGCGTAGGTATCCTGGGCGTAGAGAATATCCTGATACTCGGCCAGCTCGGCGATGTTTTGCTCCAGTTTTTTGCGGGCGTCCTTCTTGTCCTTGAAACCGGCGGTAAATTCGGGGTCGTAGTCCTTGCGCAGGGAAATCTTGTGACCGGGCGGTACCATGATGTGTTTCAGACGCAGCTCCAGTTCGGAATCTTCGGAAACCTGGACGGCGATCTTGCGGTTGGGGTCGAGACGGTTTTTCATGTTATGACTCTCGCACGGTTGGGTCAGGATCAAGCGGTCGGCGATACGGAAAGGTATTGATAACTTTAGCGGATATCCGCCGGTGCGATCATACGATAGACGATTTCAGTCCGCTCTCGATGAGGGTCGAGTCCCTATACTTCTTGCTAATCCCGACTGTTTCGTATCGGGAATTCGCTCAACCGCCACCAGGAGAACCGATCCATGCTCAAACTGTACTATCACCCCCTCTCCACGTTCACTCGCCGCGTTCTCATCACGCTCATCGAAAAAGCGATTCCCCACGAATTGATTCCGGTCGACATGGCCGCTCGGGAGCACAACGAGCCCAGCTATCGCGCGCTGAATCCCTACGGCCGGGTTCCCACCTTGGTGGAGGATGATTTTGTCCTGTACGAATCGACGGCCATTCTCAATTACCTGGAAGCGATCCACTCGTCGCCGCCGTTGACGCCAGCCGACCCGCGCGGTCGTGCCCTGGTCGACATGCACATGAAGCTTTGCGATCTGGAACTGACGCGGCAGACCGGAACGATCATTTTCCCCAAGCGCTTTTTGCCCGAGCAACGCTGGAATCTGGCGGAAATGGCGCGGGCCAAGGCGGAGGTCGAGCAGCACCTGGCAATCCTGGAGCGTTCGCTGGCGGGTCGAGAGTATCTGGTCGCGGAGAGGTATAGCCTGGCGGAGGTCTGCTATACGCCCTTCGTCCAGTTCCTTCCGCTCATGGAGATCGTGCCGCCTCCCGCGGTCGGCGTCTGGGCGGAACGCATCCTCAGCCGCCCGAGCGCCGTGCTGACTCGCCCCAGTCATTGAAACGTGATCGACGCTCAAACGAGAGAAGAGATAAAAGGAATATCCAGCGATGCCAGCACCCGTTCCGCCGCTAGCACCCCGCGATAATTCGCTTCCTCGAAGATCGAGCAACCGCTCAGATCGGAATTGGCAAACATTACTCGATCTTGCGTATTCAGCAGGCGCTGACGGGCCTCACCCCAGACGAAACCGGGCCTGGGCCGGACCATGGCGTGGCCCCAACGCATCAGATCCAGCCGGGCGACCTGCTCCCGGATGTCGGGATGCGGTCTCGACAGGTCACGCAAAATCCACTCCGCCCATGTTGCCCACGGCGTTTCCAGCAGGCGTTGCCGCTCGCGATCCGGTGGGCCGTCGCACAGCGCGCAATACCAGGTGAACACGGTCCGGTCCTGATACGCCGCCAGATGCTGGTGAGTGGCGACCACGTAGCCCAACGCGGCGCTGTCGTACAGTACGTTATCCCAACTCAGCGGCGCACCCCGACGCTCCTCGGGGAAGCCGCGCAGGCTGAGATTGGCCACCAGCCAAGGCGCATACTGGAACTCGCCGATGGCGGCTTGCAGTTCGACCGGGAGTTCCCGGAACACCCGAGGCGCCTGAAACACCGGCGCGGCCCAGATCACCGCCCGTGCCAGCTGCCGTACCGAACGGTTTTCGCGCGGCCGATACGCGTCCACCAACACTGCCCGATCCAGTTCGGACACGCGGAACGCCAGAGACCCAGTGACGATGTGCGGTTCCAGCCGTTCCCACAGGCGCCGGACCAGCCAGCCATTGCCTTCCGGCCAAGTCAGCACGTCGTCTTCATCGGCGTTACGGGCACGGGCGTCGCGGCTGGCGAAGTAGTGAATCCCCATCCAGGCCGAAGTCTGGTCGTAACGGCAACCGTAATCGTCGCGGCAGGCGTAGTTGACGTACCAATGCAGTGGTTCGGCATCCAGCCGGTGTCGCAGCAGAAAATCCCGCATGGAAATGCGATCCAGCGCCAGTAGATCGGGATCGCGGGCACTGAAGTCGATGGGGATGGCGAAGGCTTTACGGCCGTCCGCCCCGCGCCGGCGCTGAAAATCGTCCATCAACTCCTGGAAACGCTGGAACTGCGCCTCCTCATCCGGTCGGACGCCGACCCGTGGCCATAACCCCTCATGCCAGAAACCGTTGGCGTACAGCCGTTCCCGGGGCGCGAAGCTGATGAAACGCTCGTCGTAGACGGGTTCCGCCGTGTAGGGATCGCCCTGTAGCACCCCGAAATCCGCCAGCAACTCGCGCACGGCGCGGGATTCCTGGGTGGGAAACGGTAGATAGTGCGCGCCCCAAGGGTAAGCAGTGACGGCGTTCTTACCGCTGCGGGCATTGCCGCCAACTTCGGACTCCAGTTCCAGGATTGCGAAATCGGTAAACCCGGCTTGTTGCAGCTTCCAGCCGGCCGATAGCCCGGCGATGCCGCCACCGACGATGACCACCGGCGTTTTCAGGGTCTCGCCGGGTTCCGGGAACTGACCGGCGCGCAGACGATGACCCAGGACATTGGAGGCGCCGAGGATTTCTCCTTCCGGCAGCGGTGGTGTCTTGGGCGAGTCCAGCCGCCGCCAGGTGTAGGCGCCGCCGGTCGCACCGGCGACGGCAGTCAGCGAGCACAGAAACTGGCGGCGATTCATGGGGAGCGGCGGGCCACTGCCACTTCAAACCGTCCGCCGCGCAAATGACGCCTGGATGTGAAATGGTGCTCGTGTTGGTTCCTTTCCATGGTGCTCAATCGGTCCGATAACCGCCGCGCAGCATGTCGTTCAGGCCGCCCCGATTTTCGATCTGACTGTAGCCCATTTGCCGCAGCGTTTGTTCGGCGATGCCGGAACGGCGGCCGCTGCGGCAGTACAACACAATGCGGGCATCGCGCTCCGGTGCAAAAACGGCGATGCGGCCGGCGATTTCATCGTAGGGGATGTTGATCGCCTGGCGGACATGGGCCTGCTGGTACTCTCCCGCCGTGCGTACATCGATTACCAGCGGCTGGCTAGGAACGGGTGGGCCGCCATGATCGGCCCATGCCGGTACGGAAAATAGCAGCGCCATCAAAAACCATATTTGCTTGTTCATGTTTGTGCCCTCCAGATCGAGTTTATGGCTTGGGGCGTGGAAAGCGATAGTGAGTTCCATCGCCGCCCAAGCTTAGGGTGGCCCTCATGGCTCGATACTGATCGACATCAGCCAACGCCATGCTCGGTGTGGTCTGGGCATCGATTTCGCCGGATTTCGGTACGCGGGGGGTGTGGAGTGTTTTGGTCAGATTGCGCCCAAGCGCGAGTTGTCCCTTTGCTGGTTCCTACGGGGTAAAACTCAATTGTATATCAATTTTATTTGCTGAATCCGAATTAAAAACAGCTTCCAGTTAATCAATTTATGGCTGATAACCGAGTTTTTTAGTCTGAATACCCGGCTTTGTTGCATAATTCGATAATATATTGATTATAAAGTAATATTTAGCAGATCAAAAATTGATCAAATTAATATAAATCAGTATGTTATATGCGAATTATGCAACAAAGCCTGAATACCCTGTTGGTGTTATACGCTTTTTTTAAGTGGTAATTCAGGGATGATTCAGTTTGGGGAAGTTATATCTAGAACCTAATGTAACATCATAGTCAGGTAAGATTTTCATGATAATTTTTGAGTTTGTTATTCAGGTATGATTCAGGTTCGAGATTTTATATCTAGAGCAAAATGCAATATCGCTAGGCATGATTTTTATGGTTAATAATTATATAAATCAATTAGTTGTAGTTTAATAAATATTAATTGCCATTTAAAAAATCAAAAAAAGATTAAATTTGTTTTTTCCTATTGAGGAGTTGGATTGTCTTTTTCTATCAAATAGAAATCGATTAATTTCTTATTTCAAAACAACCATGCCTCTAGTGCTGAACTAATGATCAGTTGTATAGGCGGATTTATGCGGGGGAAGCAAAACGTATGTTTGTGCATCAAAAAAAACATGTGTCAATTATTTCCATGTCCAATGAATTTCGTATTTTTTTGAGTGCGACTCATGCGGCGGTAGTTTTCGTACTAATCTTCTTTACGACCATTGCTCAAGCTGGCCAAATCAGTTTGGCTTGGGATCCCAATACCCAGTCCACGCTCGGGGGTTATAAGGTTCACTACGGACAAACCAGCGGCAATTATTCCACCAACGTGGATGTCGGTGAACAAACCAGCTATACCGTGACCAATCTTCAAGACGGCGCCCAATATTATTTCGCCGTCACGGCCTACGACACGACACGAACCATCGAAAGCGGCTTTTCCAACGAGGTGAGCACGACGATCAGCGTCAGTTCTACCTCGATTGCCGTTCCGACCGCCGATTTCAGCGCCAGCCCCACCTCGGGCACGGTGCCGCTGACCGTCGATTTCACCAACCTGACCAGTGGGTCCGTCACTGCCTGGGCCTGGACCTTCGGCGACGGCGGTACCAGTAACGCTGCGAGTCCCTCGCATACCTACACCAACTCCGGCACTTACACCGTCGAACTCACCGCCACCAACTCGACCGGTAGCAACACGAAGACCCAAAGTGGTTACATCACCGTTTCCTCCAGCGCCAGCACGGGAGGAACCACCACTACGGGAGGGGAAAGCACTTCCAGCGGCACCACCAGTGGGGGAAGCACCACGACCGCGTTCCAGCAAGACAGCGTAGCGCCCAACCTGTTGGTCATGGAAGCCGAGCATTTCACCGGTAACACAGCTCAAGGTGGATATGCTTGGCAAGCGACGACCAACTACGGCAACTATTCAGGCGCCAGCGCCCTACAGGTCCTACCGGAAGACAATACCCGCATCGACACCAACTACGCCGCTACTAGCCCACGGCTGGATTATCAGGTGAACTTTGTCAAGACCGGTACCCATTATGTATGGATTCGCGCCCTCGGTCCTTCCTGGAGTTCCAATTCCCTGCACATCGGTCTCGATGGGCAGGAAGTTGCCAGCGCCGCGCGGCTAAGCCGACTCAATCCGCTGGGAAGCTGGGTGTGGTCCAAGACGACTCAAGGCGGCACCATCGCCACCCTCAACGTCACCAGCGCCGGCTTACACACTATTAATGTGTGGATGCGCGAGTCCGGTACCTTGCTGGACAAGTTAGTGTTGACCCCGGACGCGAACTATACCCCCAGTGATTTGGGACCGGATGAAACGGTAAGCACGATGATCGGCGCCGCAACGTTGCCTAGCCCGTGGATCGACATGGACATCGGCAACGTAGGCCAGGCGGGCAGCGCCAGTTATGCCAGCGGCGCCTTCACTGTGGAAGGCTCGGGTGCCGACATCTGGAGCAATGCCGACGCTTTTTACTTTGTTTTTCAATCCATGATCGGTGATGGCTCCATCGTGGCGCGGGTTGCCAGCATTGACTACACGAATTCCTGGGCCAAAGCGGGGGTGATGATCCGCGAGAGCCTGGATGCCGACGCCCGCCACGCGATGGCGGTGGTCACGGCAGGTAACGGTGTGGCGTTCCAACGTCGAATCACGCCGGGAGGGACGTCCTATCACACCGCAGGCGCGGCGGTCGGCGCTCCCTACTGGGTGAAGTTGACCCGAAGCGGCAGCACTTTCACCGCCTATCAATCAGCGGATGGCAACACTTGGGCATCGGTCGGCTCGGCCACTATCAGCATGGCGACCAGCGTCTATGTCGGCCTGGCGGTGACCAGCCACAACAACGGCGTCCTGAACACCTCGATTCTGGATAACGTCGGCAAGGGAACGAATTAATGTAATCTCCCTTTGCCAATTCCGATGCCAGTCAGTCGTGGACAGAAGGATCCTGACGAGCGATTAAAACCTGACGACTGATGGGATCCGTGGCTGGGCTGTCCCAGTGGGGTTGAGAGCCTTGAACGCGGGCGAAATCCAAAGCGATATGAACACCGCGCTGCAATAAGCGAGGCGTACCGCTGAACTTTCCACTCCAGCCCTTCCCCCTCAGGGGGAAGGTGATTTGAAGAAGCGGATTGAGTGACCCTAATCTTATGAACCAGAGAATCAAGTGGCCTAATCAGCCTGATCGGGGTCAAAATGGACCGATTAAAGATTCAGAAGCGGTTCATGTTGACTCTATATTGAACAGCCACAATATTAAAATTGAAAAAAATTGGTACATTGAATCTAAAATAGATCAATTTCCGCTTGCGCCGCTTTTGTTGCAAGCATACAATCGCATCCAGATAGCTGAAGAAAGCTTGAAAAGGGCAAACCGCTCCGAAAGGGCGGGACGCAAAACCACTGGCCTAACTCCCGGGTGCCGGGGCATGGTCGCAGGGTTGCCAAGCGAACGCATCGCCAGCCTCCTGGCCAGCCATGTTCGCGTGGCACATACATTTGGAGGTTGGAAGATGTCTACTCAATTCCGTTCGACAGAGCTCAGCCCGATCCCGCGCTTGCTGGGATGGTTGGGTCTTATCCTGATGTGCTGCTTTACCAACGCCGTCTTTGCGGGCCAGGCCACGCTGGCCTGGGATCCCAGCTCCAGTTCCGTAAGTGGCTATCGCGTCTACTACGGAACCGCTAGCGGCAACTATACTTCTAAGGTAGACGTCGGCAATGCGACGACTTCCACAGTATCCAACCTCACCGATGACTCGACCTATTATTTCTCGGTCAAGGCTTACGACAGCGAGGGGAATGAAAGCGGCTTTTCCAACGAAGTCAGCCAGACCGCTGTTGCGGTTCCAGTTGCTAGCTTCAGCGCGGACAAAACTTCAGGCACGGCACCGGTTACGGTCAGTTTGGCTGATACTTCGACCGGCACCGTTTCGACCCGTGCCTGGGATTTGGGCGACGGTACCACCAGCACCGCCCAGAGCGTCGCGAAAACCTACAACGCAGCTGGCACTTACACCGTGAAGCTGACTGTCAGCAATTCGGGCGGCAGCACCACCGCCACTAAAACCATCTCGGTGACGACTTCCACGACGACCGTGCCGGTGGCTAGTTTCAACGCCACCCCGACTTCTGGGACCGCACCATTGCTGGTCACCTTGACTGATACCTCGACCGGCACCGTTTCGACCCGTACTTGGGATTTGGGTGACGGCACGACCAGTACCGCCCAGAGCGTCGCGAAAACCTACAACGCGGCCGATACTTACACCGTGAAACTGACTGTTAGCAACGCGGGTGGCAGCAGCACGACGAGCAAAACCATTTCAACGACCACAGCAGCACCGGTGGTAGATTTCAGCGCCACTACAACCAGCGGACCCGCGCCGCTGACGGTGAGTTTCGTCAACAATTCAAGTGGTAATATCCAGTCCTGGTCGTGGAACTTTGGTGATGAAGGCACGAGCACCGAACAACATCCTGTGCATACGTATACTAAAGAAGGATCCTATGATGTCAGCCTGACCGCCACCAGTTCGACAGGTATTAAAGTTTCGAAAATCTTGAACGGTTATATCACCGTGTCTAATGCTGAAAGCGGTATCTTGGAGGTAGGTGAGACTGACGTTAGTGGTGATTGGAAGCAAATAACATTTAACAAGTTATTTAAGGATCCGGTAGTAGTAGCTAACCCGTTAAATTTTGATGTAGCGCAGCCTGGAGTGATTCGAATTCGCAATGTCAATGCCAGTGGCTTCGAAATTCGCTCGCAGGCATGGGATTATCTCGGCGAGACGCAAGTTATTGGCAGAGTAGGCTATCTGGTGATGGAGCGAGGCAGTCACACGCTGGATAGTGGCACTCAAGTCGAAGCGGGTCAGATCGATACCAATCGTACCGGCAGTTTTGGCAAGGTGAAGTTTTCCAAACCTTTCAGCGTGGCGCCGGTGATAATTACCGGGGTGGCGAGTGTAAACGGGAATAGCGCGATAGTGACTCGGGTGAAGAGAGTGACCGGCTCCAGCTTCTATGTAGGCATGCAGGAGGAGGAAGCAAATACGCAGCAGCATGCGACGGAAACTATTGCCTACATCGCCTGGCAGCCCTCATCGGGGACTGTGGAGGGATTGGACTTCCAAGTGGGTAATACCGCCGATATCGTGACCGACCAATTCTATACCCTAGTGTACCCGAAGGAGACGGCCGTGCCGCCGATGTTTCTGGCCGACATGCAGACCACCGGCGGTGGCGATACTGCCAACCTGCGCTGGCAAAACAAGAGCCGGAGCAGCGTGCAGGTCAAGGTGGCCGAGGAGCAATCGAAAGGCAATGAAACGCGCCACACCACGGAAGTGGTCGGTTACATTCTGCTGACGCCTAATCAGTGAGAGCCGCTTTCAGCGATAATAAAGTTGGGCCGCCCACGGAGCGGGCGGCGTATGAGAGACTTGAAATGGCCAAGAGAATGTTTGGGGATTGTGCTGGCCAAGGGTTTTTAAGTTCACTCAAGGCGGTGAAAAAAATCGCTTCGCTTGCCCTGTGGTGTGTGGCGCACAATGCTATCAATCCAAGAAACATACGTGGAGCAATATCAATGAACCAGAGTTTTCAATTCGTAAGTCGATGTGGTCTGCGGCGGTTCCTCATCCTCGGTGCGGCATTTTTGTTGCCTGTGGTTGGATTCGCGGCGCCGGCGCTGCTGTACTCTGATCTGGACAGTGGCCCGAACTCAGGTGGGGAAAACAGTGGGGGCGTTTACGTGACAGTCTACGGCAAACGGCTCGGAACCACCGGAACCGTCACGGTGGGCGGTGGAGCGACCACAGTCAAGCAATGGTCGGACACCAAAGTCACGGTGCAACTCGGCGCGGCCTCGGCCACCGGCAACATCGTCCTCACGAACGCAGAGGGAACCTCTAACGGCCTACCTTTCACCGTTCGCTCCGGGCGTATTTTCTTTATCACACCCAATGGAACGGGCAATGGGACGGTGAACAATCCGGCGCCACCGACAATTATCTATAAATCAGCGCAGGCAGGGGATACCTACTATTTGCGGGCTGGTAATTATACGGGATTATATGGGGATACCACGTGGTCTTATCATAACTTCACATTTGATGCAGGCCAGCGTGGTACGGCAAGTAGCCCGCTGGCGGTAGTCGGTTATCCGGGGGAGTCGGTCATTCTGACACAACGAGACCGCTCCAATATTGCTTTCGGTACGGGCAATGGGTCTGGAGCTTATACGACTATTGCTAATATGACGCTCTTGGCTGGAACGGCTTGTATCGAAGATGGCGGCCTTTGGGACGAGGCCAATAGTGGCGCTCTTGGGGTCCGTATCGTCGGGGTCACCTGTTCCGCAAACTATACTGGAAACACGATGACGGGGCTGCTTTCGATCGGCAACAGCGGTTGGCGAGTATGGGGCAATGAGTTTAAGGATACAGGGACGACACCTCCAATCAATAATAACCATGCTGTTTATGTTCAAGCGGCAGCAAGCGATGTGGATATTGGTTGGAACACCTTTCGCAATCTGCGAATGGGGCACGTCATTCAGGTGCATACCGATTCGGTTCCCGGCGGGCCAAGTTGTTATACCTTTAACAACGTCAGAATCCACGATAACATACTTACCGCGACGAATATTGACGACTCGCGCGGGATCAACATCGGCAATGCCTGCAATGGGTCGAATGGGGTAATCTACAATAATTTGCTCTATAATCTGGGGCAGGATTTCAGTGCCATTGCTATCTACAATGGGTCTTGGAAAGTGTACAATAACACTCTCTATAATATCCATGCGACAAGCGGGATGCTCTGGATTCAAGATTCCACTAAGGCAACGGCTGATGTGAAGAATAATATCTTCTATTCGGACGGTGATTCTCCTTATGTGACTGGCCTTAACGGAGCGAAAATGTCGCAATTTACACTGGCGAACAATCTCTACTATAATCAAGGGAACGGCCCGAGCCAGGATACAGCGGCTGTCAATAGCAATCCCTCTTTCGCTGGCGTTGCTGTGGCTAACTTCCGCTTGACTACCGGAAGCCCAGCGGTAGACCGTGGTAGTTCCTCGGTCAGTACGATTGTACTTACCGATCTTGACGCAAGCGTCAGACCCATGGGTGCTGGATATGACATCGGCGCTTTCGAATTCACCGGGACATTGCCATCGTCATCGCTGACTGCACCGAGTAATCTCCACATCGTCACTACTGGCTCCTGATTTCGTATTGGTGTATAACTGTGTTTAGTGGATCAATTGGCGCTAGTTCATTACGAGCGAGCAAAATCAGGCGCTGATGATCGTCAGGTTACCGGTGACAGAAATGCCTCTTTAGCAGTTATAAAAACCCCGCCGCTTGCGGCGGGGTTTTTATAAAGACTAAAACAAAACCGATCTGGGCAGTGGGCATCGAACCCTGCTACCCAGATTGTTCATTCCTACCCGCCGCTTGCGGCGGGGCATTCTGAGCGTTTTCGTGATAACTATTCTGCACCTGATTAGTAGCGCAGGTTTTTATGGCGCAGAGAGCATGCTGGTGGCGTTGGCCTCAGAACAACGGAAGGTCGGCTTGAATCCTGTTATCGGGGTATTTAAAAATAGCCAGAACCCTAATCTGGAAGTAGCAGAAAGGGCTCAGCAAAAGGGCCTAGAGGTAAAGATACTGGAATGCCGTGGGCTGGTGGACCGAAAAACTCTGCAGGAGTTACGTTTTTTCGTTAGGAGCCGATTGGTTAACCTCGTACATTCACATGGCTATAAGACCAATATCTTTAGTCAGTTGGCTCTTCGCAGCGAACGGATACCTCAGGTAACCACCTGTCATGGAACGAGACTGCTCGATTTGAAACTGGTCATTTATAATTACTTAGATAAACTATTGCTACGACGTTTCGACCAGGTAGTATGTGTCTCACCTATTTTAAGAGAACAAGCGCTTCACAGCGGAGTGCGCACCGAGAAGCTTTCCGTAATTGATAACGGAATTGATCTGGAGGAATTCGATTCACTGCCTGCTTCCAGCGTGTGCGAATCAGTGCGGCTCCATAAAGAAGATATCGTTGTCGGAACAGTAGCCGCACTTTCCTTGGAGAAAGGACAGCGCTATCTCATTGAGGCGGTTGCTTCCGTATGCCGTGACATCCCAAATATTCGGCTGGTATTTGTTGGTGACGGTCCGCTGGCAGCCGACCTCAAATCTATGGTCAGGGATGCCGGATTGGAAAACAAGGTCAAGTTCACAGGTATCCGTAGGGATATCGTGGCGCTTCTGCATGTTTTTGATATCTTCGTATTGCCTTCGCTGCAGGAAGGCCTGCCGATGGCTTTGCTGGAGGCCATGTCAGCGGGCAAGGCGGTGGTCGCAAGCGAGGTTGGTGCGATACCGCGGGTTATTGCCAATGGGACAGACGGGCTGCTAGTTCCAGCGCGAGATAGCGCCGCACTCGCTAGAGCGCTTGGCAAGCTGGCAGTTAATCCTGATATGCGTCAATCGCTGGGAATACGAGCAAAAGAAAAAATAGTAAGGGAATTCTCAGCCAAACGCATGGCTGAAGAATATAGCCGAGTTTACCAAAAAGCAATTCGCGATAAACATTAACAAATATGATGATCAACCAACCCTTGACTATACTCTTCATCACTCAAGAGGACCCTTTCTACGTGCGGGTACTTTTCGAGGAATTCTTCGCGTTCTGCCCCGAGTCTATCCATGTGGCAGGGGTGGTGATTTGTCCGACTATGGGGAAGAAATCCTCGGCCAAGCTCTTGCGCCAATTGTATGATTTCTACGGTCCCTTCGATTTCCTTCGTATGCTAATCAGGTACTTGGCGGTGAAAGCATCGTGGGACGACCTAGGTAGGGTCTGTCGGCATTATGACATATCCGTATTTAGGAGATCTGACATCAATAGTCCGGAATTCATAGCATTCTGCAAGAAACTGGGCATAGAGATCATCGTCTCCGTGGCAGCCCCGCTGATCTTCAAAAAGGAGCTACTGGAAGCCCCTCGCTGGGGTTGCATCAATATTCATCATGCACCTCTGCCGAGATATAAAGGGATGATGCCGAACTTCTGGCAGATGTACCACAGCGAAAAAGAAGCAGGTATTACCGTGCATAGCATGAACGAACGGATCGACGAAGGCGATATTCTGCTACAGAAATTCCTGCCTATCGAGCCGGCTGAATCGCTCGATTCGCTGATCCGCCGCAGCAAACGCGCCGGCGCTAGATACTTGCTGGAAACACTTGAAGCGATCAGGGGAGGGACGACCAGTCCCCGCCCAAATCCCAGAGAAGGGGGAACTTATTTTAGTTTCCCCACGCGCGAGGATGTACGGGAGTTCAGGAGAAGCGGCAAAAGGTTACTGTAATTACCAACCGAAAATGGAAATCATATCCTGGCTCCTCACCACCTATCAATTTCTCATCACCTCACAAAAGGGAGGCAAAGGGAGATCATTTTGCAGACATCGCTTCAGGTGACGCAGCCCCCGCGTAAACCAAGACACGGCGCTGCGGTAGAGTTTTCTGAAGCTCCAATGGGGCGCCTCGAAAAACCTCCCCAACCTTCCCGCCGGTAAAATCTGAGCCCCACGACCACGTCGGCCGACTGCGATGAAGACCCGAAGCGCGATCAAACCCGACTTATTTGCCGCCGACCATCGGAAGGAGAAGGCCGACCGACTGGGCGACCCATTGGCAGAGATCGGGAAGCACATCGATTTTACGACGTTGGCGGCGGCAGTGGACCGCGTGGCCCCGCGTCCGGTCAGGCTGCAAGGAGGCCGGCCGCCGTTTCCTACCGAGACGATGGTCCGGATTTTGGTGGTCAAGCGGCTGTACAACCTGTCGGATGAGCGGATGGAATACCAGCTTCTGGATCGGATGAGCTACCAGCGTTTCTGTGGCCTAGCGGATTCGGCGAGCATCCCGGACCGCACCACGATCTGGACCTGCGAGAACCGCATCGGCGAAGCCGGGGCGAAAGCCCTGTTCGATGGCGTGGAGCGGCGGTTGCCGAAGCAAGGCTACATTGCCCGTGGTGGCCAGATCATCGACGCGACCCTGGTGCCGGCGCCGAAGCAACACTTCACGAAGGAAGACAAGGAACAGATCCAGCAAGAAGCCATGCCGGCGGACTGGAAGCCAGCCAAGCGGCGGCAGAAGGCCTGGGATGCGACCTGGACCAGGGAGCATGGCAAGAGCCATTACGGCTACAAGCTGTCCATCAACGTGGACAAGCGCCACAAGGTGATCCGCAAGCTTGAAACCGATACCGCCTCGACACACGACAGCCGGCATTTCGACACGGTGCTCGACCCGGCCAACACCAACCGGGACGTGTTCGCCGACAAGGGCTACCCCAGTGCGGAGCGGGAGGCCAAGCTGAAAACCGCTGGATACCGCAACCACATCCAGCGCAAGGGGCACCGGAATCAACCGCTGTCCGAATGCCAGGAGCGGCGCAACCTGCGTATTGCCAAGACGAGGGCGCGCGTTGAACATGTGTTCGGTGCCATCGAACAGATGGGCGGCAAGCTGATTCGCACCATTGGCCAGGCACGCGCCAACTTCGCGATGACCATGATGGCGGCTTGCTACAACCTGAAGCGGTTGACTTACCTGAAGAGGGCGGCAATTGAAGCCTGATGACGCCCGAAATGGGTCGAATTGCCCAAAAAACGGGCAATTCGAAGTGAAAATCGGCCGCGATGGCCTTGCAGCGTTGCTGCTTCCCGGAAAATCGAAGGCGATTCAGTCGCGCGCATCGTTTCGTCGCCAGATTCACCGAAAATCTCGGGTTATTCGAGGCGCCCAATGGTTGGGATCGGTCTGGGCGTGGGCTTTTTTTCGAGCGGTGTGGGGCAATGCAACGTATCGTCGCGACCGACATGCACGCACCAATACATCGCCAACGACATGATCAAGATCAGGCGTTCAAGGCGATTTGCATGTTCCAGTTGCGAGGTCTGCAGATCGAAGCCGCGGCTCTTGAAGTCAGAGAACGTCGGCTCGATCGCCCAGCGCGCACCGTAATCGAGCACCGCCGCACGTATCGGGGTGCGCTCCATGGCGATTATCCACGGCTCTTCATGGCCGACCTCGTGCAAAATCCCCAGGTTGGTCAAGACCCCATCGGCGAACAGCAGCCGCACCTGCGGCAGATAACGTTCTTTCACCCCCCGCGCCAGCGCCCCCGTGGTCGTCTCCTCGCCATGACCGGGATCGGCCAACAAATTGCCCTTGAGCCGTAGACGGTAGCACCAATCGTGGCGATGCAACCATGCGAACAATGCAGCCGACGGATAGAAGCGGTCGGCCAACAACATCACCGCCACCCCTACCGGTAGCCATCGGCGAATGCGTTCCAACACGATGCGCTGGCTTTCGAACCCGATATTGGCCGCTCCTTCCTCGGCAATCCACGCCAGCGGCAGTGACCAATCCCCGATCCGCACGCACACCATCAACACCGCCATCCGATCCCCAAGATCAGTTTGGTCCATGCTCAGTAACAGGATTTGCCCGTTGCGGCTCGCTTCTTTCAACGCCTGGCGCGCCAACGGGTCCATCACTGCCTCGCTTTGGAGCAACGGGTTCTTCAACAACCGTCTTAACCATTGCTCGCGCATGTCCTGCCGCTCGGTCTCCAACGGCAATAAGTTAGAGAGGTGGACCCCGGCGGTTGGACAAGGATCGGGATCTGGTAAGTGAAATCTTCTGGCTTAAGATTCTCGAAAGAGAAGGAGCAGAAGATGACCCGAAGAAAGAGACGCAATCACTCCTCAGCCTTCAAGGCGAAGGTCGCTCTGGTAGCCGTGAAGGGTGAGCATACCGTTGCTGAGCTGGCCGAGCGGTTTGATGTTCACCCCAATCAGATCCAGGATTAGACCTCTTGCATAACTAAGCATGGGAGATCTCGCTGTTATAGATAGCGGCGATGAGGAAGAAGCGGAGTCCGAAGCGACGGCGTCGGTTGCGATAGCGATCCGCGATGATTTTGAAGCGTTT